>Ga0099822_1001987_pt1 | contig 24895 bp, 25 predicted proteins | sample CowpeawhiteBW_FD_76839 | JGI IMG/M metagenome (GOLD analysis project Ga0099822, IMG submission 76839) | Root nodule microbial communities of legume samples collected from California USA - Cow pea white BW | ecosystem: Host-associated > Plants > Roots > Nodule | place: USA: California | collected... | reverse complement strand
TTGACCGCCTGTCTGGGGTTTTTGTTCAATTCCAATCTCGTTCTTCTTCTACAATCTTCCCCCACCCCTTTTCCCAACCCCCGACCCCCTTTCCAACTCTTCCGCATTTTCTCCCACCCCTATTTTTTTTTTTTTTTTTTTCTATACCCTTTGAGCCCCAATTGAAGTTTCTGAGAGAGAAATTAAGGAGAAGAAAGTGAGAGAAAATTGGAGATTATTTTGATTGGAATTGGAATTGTGAGAGAAAGAGGGGACTTTATAGTGTTGGGGTTCCGGCGCTGCTGGGTTTCTCACATGTTGTGGGTTTCTCAACAATTGTTTTTTCTTTTGTTTTTGTTACTTTTATTATTTATCATTTTTCTAACATGACATAAGATGAAACAATGGTTTTGAGGTTTTATTTTTTTCCACATTCAAGGGGGTGGTGGAACTTCGAACCACTTTTCTAGTTTGAAGCGAAGCATAATGATTCCCTTTTTCCCATTTGTACAGGGCAGCCACGCCCACTTTCATCTCTCGCGCGTGCTTTATACTTTCTGTCGACGTGTCTCACCTCAGTGGCGTCGAACATCGTGCGCATGCCACCCATGATCATATAGAAGTTTTTCAAATAAAAAAATGAGAACAACTCTATTTTCTTATGTACTATCATTACTATTTCTAAGTGTTACATGTTACTAGATGATAATTAAAAGTGTTAATATCTCTATGAAAAAAATAATTCTATTTTATTAGGAAAATAAATAGTTTTGTTCTTTAGGTCTTCTAGAAAACCCTCAAACTAACTTTTTTTTTAATTCTAATAATTTTTTATTTAATTACAAAGTTATATTAAAAAATAGATTTTATAAAAATATTTCAGTACTAATATATTTTTATTAAATTAATTATAAGATTATATTTAAAAAAAACTTCAAAATAATTATTATTAATATATTTTTATAAATTAATTAAAATTTTATATTTTAAAATAAAATTTAATTTAATTAGTATTAGTTTTGTTTGTTAATTTTTATTAGTGATAAAAATGATATTTGATGAGTTAAAATATTTTTTTAATAAATTATAATTTTGTTTAGGAAAAAAAATAATGTATCTTTATTTTTTTTAATCATTTTTTATTTCTATTTTTTTATCTATGTGATTTTATCTATTGATTTCACTTATTGGCTCTTTGTTTTCATTCATTCTAGAGTTCTTTTGATGATTTTGATAAATTTCATTTATTGAATCTCATGTTATTTGTGCGTATCAATCCTTTTATCCTGATTTCTAGTTAGTATGTTTGTCTTTCTATTTGTGTTCTTGTTGTTTTTATTCAATTTTTTAATTTGTATTAGGATTAGAAATGTGTTTCTTTTATCCAGTTTTATTTTTTGATACTTTTCAGTTTATGAGATTTAAAAGTTTTTCTGCATATATTTTTTATAAGGAATTGGATTTTTTTCTTGGATTGAATTGCAAAACTATTTTATGTTAGAGTTTAGCCTTTTGGTGGATAATGGAGATGAAATCTCAAATGAAATAAGGATGAACACGAGTTGTAACTGGAGAATAGTGTGAAAGTTAAATGAAATTAATTATGACAATTTAATAGATAATTTTGCATAAAAAAACCCAAAAAAGAAATTTTAAATAAAACATTTAATTCTTAAGTTTGCTTAACTTCCAAAATCCTTAAATAACTCATTCTCTTAACCACTATCCCTTTGATCTGAGATATTCTTTCCCACACGTCCAAGTAATTTGAGATGTAATAGGTAAACACGTCTCCAACGTCCAACTGGGAGTGGTGTCCGCAAAGACACCCTAACACTCTAGTCAGTATGTGCGTAAGACAATAATAAATGGTAGAATGAATAAGTATTACTTGGTCGGACTTAGATCACCTAGGTAGTCACCTTTCTTTAAGTTGTTTAGGTTTTTGTTAATCTATCTTATGCCTTAATCTTCTTGTTCGTTTTGTTTCATCCTCATTTATGCCTTCATCTGAGGTTACGGTATGTTACATTCCTAATCGAGATGTCTTTGTCGATATGACTTTATTTTTAGTTACCAAGTTGTTACGGTGGAAATGTCCCTTCTGACACGATGTCACTCAATGTTTTTTATAAATGATAGTGAGAATACAAATATCAATATTGTGTGTTATTTTACTTCTATACAAATCCTTATTAAGAATATAAGATAAATTCATATAACATAAGTGATTGATAAAAATTGCTTTGTCGTGATTTAAAAGTTGAGGTTAAAAACAATTTAAATCTATATTTCTCTTTTACTTTTTTTGGGTGTGTTTTTTAAGGATGAAATTATGATAGACTTTGATCATAAAGATGTTATTTCAATGGACTTGTGGTCAAAACATTAACATTGTTTCTTGGAAAGATGTTTGAAAAACAAACCTCGTTCCCTTAAACCTCCATTGGGTTTGTTCTGATACCTTCAATAGTTACATATCATAGAGTCAAGGTCAAGAACAATTTAAATATATCTTCTTCCCTTAAGCCTCTGAGGCACTGATGCACCTTTAAAAGTAAAACCATGACAAAGTTCCAAGTTTCAAAGTGACAATATTTCAAATGTATTGATTGACGCTAACAATATTATTTTAACGGGCTTGAAATCAGAACATGTTCTTTGTGGAAATAAAAATGAGGGTGCAAACATAAACCCTCGTTCTTAAGAGAATTGAAACACTCATTTGCTTAACCTTAACTAAAAGACTTGTTTCAATATGTCTAATAATCTTAAATTAGTTAGAGTTGAGATTCATAGCAAAGTTATTTTTACAAACTTTTGTTTTAAAATTTTTTATTTTTTATCATTTTCTAATCCAAACAATTTCATTTTTTTTCAAATTTTCTTAATTTTAATTTTTAAAATTGACCTTCAAATTCAAAGACAAACAAAATAGCCTAATTTGAAAATAAATTGAAAGATTAAATCCACTACACAAGATTTTATAAGAATTAAAATTAAACATCCTTGGAAGAGCAAGTGAATTTATTAAAGTTTATAAAAGAAATAGAATAAAATGGAATTGCAGTAGCAGTAGTACCGTAAAACATACGGATCTCTCCTATAGATTACCAAAGTACGTTTTGTTTCTGTGTGCGAAAGGCGCAGTGACTGACAGACATACAGACACTGAGGCGCGTAGATTAAGGAATCAAACTGCCACGGAAAACAAAGAAACTGAAGGGCGGAACGGTAAAATCGTATGGTGTCAGGTAATGCATGCAAAAGACTACAAATTTTGAGGAGCCAGAAGGGAGCGCGTGTCATGCACGCAGAGAGAACCAGTGCGGTCGAATCGCCACATATTGGGGGTAAAGGGTCCACTCTTCACTGGTTTTTGAACGTTAAAAAAACTCCTGGTTTTCGGGAGCCAAAAGCGGTTTTCAATAAAACCGGAACCGGTTTCCGGGTTTGGACACGGGACTGTGGGCGCAGAACAAAGAAGAGAGACCAACACAATGAGCCAATGGTTTTGGTCCAATAATCAAATACAAAGAAAGTGTTTATATTAATATAGCATAAAGTACAAAAAAACCGTCATAACAACTATTAGAGAGGTGATTAGGATGAGTTTACGTTTTAATGTGGTGGTGTTTGGAGAATAAATGTGAAGAAGAAATAAAAAAGTAAAGATAAATTTTGAATTACTTGATTAATGACAACCTATATTTATACATTAGGGTGAATGACACTAAACATATAATTTTTTAAACTAATTTAGGTTTAATTAAGTTTCAAGGTTACCATAAATTTAAGTACTTTTTAATTGAGATTTTATATGTATTAAAAATTAAAATTGTTTACATTGTTCAAGTTTTTTATAGTTTAATTTTTTTTTATATGGGTGATGCAAGTATTATATTATTTTTTCATCTTATCTCATTGTAACTTACACAGAAAATAATAAAAGTACATGTCATTTTACATTACTCATAATATTATTATATGTTAATTACATAATCTCATATCTCGCATTTTTTAATATGTATAAACAATTAAGTAAAATAACAAGATAAAATAACTCTCACATTACTCATCCACACAAAAAAAAGTGTTAAATAATTAAGTCGTTACGCTATCCAATAACTTTATGAGATCATTCTTATTATCCAACACATTTTCTATAAAATTAATAAAAGTTATTCACCATTTATATTAATCACAATATCATTTTATATTAATTTACATAACTTTACATTTCTTAAAAGATTTAATTTCTTATTTGATATTTTTTTTTGTCAAAAAATGTGAAGTTGTCCTCCAATTTATTTTTGTCTCAATTTGGTTCCTATTTGTAAAAATTGATGTCATTTGGTCATTTTTGTTAAATTTCTTGAAACAAATCATGATTTTTTTCATCAAATTTGATACTAGAAATATGTTAATTACACCATCAAAACAAATCATTCCTATTAATGGCTTCAATTTTGATGAGAAATCATTAATTCATTTCAAGAAAATAAACGGAAAGGACCAAATTGAATCAATATTTCACAAATCATAACAAAATTATATCAATTTGTACAAATTGAGACCAAATTAAGACTAAACAAAACTGAAGGATTAACTTGACATTTTTAGACAAAAACAAGAATCAAATAACTAATTAAACCTTCTTAAAATGTATAACCAATTAAGCAAGATGTGTGACAACATAACAATATCACATCCCCGACTAAAAAAGAAACTAAGAAATTATAATAGAATTCAAAACAAAATATCCAATTTACAATGGTATTGAAACTTAATTAAATCAATTACTTAAATAAAATAATTTCACAAAATATACATTTTATTTTAAAAAAGGAAAATAATTTTTTTAGAATATAAGAAATAACACAAAGTAATTTAATTTTTTCTATATGACGAAATCTATAATATGTTAATAATTATTATAATAAAAATAATAATGGAATTATTTTATGTAAAATAAGAAGATAATTGATTATGTAAAATCCTAGAAAATGACGTTCTAGAAGTGATAGTGGTTTAAAAATAGTGAGACTCAATTATTTTAATATTAAAAGGTTTTAGTATAAATATAATTGTTCTAAAAAAGCTTCATTATTTTAAAACATATTATCTCTCTAGAAACCACATTTTTAGAGTTCTCTGACTTCTCTCTAGGAGTTCTCTTCTTTTGTTCGCTTGATTGAAGATCTTAGACTGTAGAAATGATCCTTGAGGTAAGCTCTTCAATTTAGACCGATCAGTTTCTCCATTCGTGTAAGTTAAGTTTCATCCTTTTTTTCTTGATCTTCTTCTATTTTCTATTGCATGTGTGTTTTTAATCTTCTATTCGAGTCTCTACTGATCAATGATCATAACGATACGTTTTGATCATTCTTGTTATGTTTCTATGTGTAGATAGAGCATCATGTGTGGTTGGAGGTAGTTTGAAGTTCTTACCGTTATTTGGGTTTGTTGAACCGCTTTGTCAAGTAAGGAAAGCTAATTGCACTATTTCTAAATTATAGAAATGTTAAAGTTAATAATTGTATGATTGTGTTATGAATTGTTTGGTTGAATGAACTATGTAATAAATGTTATCTATTGAATTGGGGCTTTGGTTTTAAATTGCATAATTTAAGTTGTATGATGAAATATGAGTATATTGTTCGCATGGTATTGCAATTGTGATGATTTGAGTTCATGTATCTTGTGTAATTCAAAATTGGTATGTCTTGATATTGGTATGTATTGTTGGACTGCACTGGTTGTTAAGACTCCGACAAGTGTATCAGGTCGCGCAAGTAGTAACCGATAAGACCGATATATCTTTTTTCAAGAGACTCGTGTATACTAAATAATTACGTAATTAGTAACTAATTTAAACCAAAGAATGAATCCATAATTTTTAGTTTCATGTAAGAAAGTAAATTTTGCATAAATGATTAAAATTGAACTTTGGAAGTTAAAGGCACTCAGTGAATGGAAAAAATTAGAAATGATATGAATAAATATTGTTGAGGTTAGAATTGACCAACTATGCTCTCATGCAACTATAATTTTACATCCTCTACATTAATATGCTAATGTCAACCCACAAATCTACTCAAACCCTAATTCCTTAGTGGAATGAGCCTAAATTTCCTTATTAAGAGTCAATCCCTTGAACTCTTAATAAGAAAATTTGCATTATGCACTTGGGTTTAAGATAACCAATGGATCAAGCCCCATTCCTAGATACAAGCTCCATTGAGTTTTCTTGTTCCAAATCAAAGTTTCAAAAGATATTTCCACAGCCAATGAACCAAATATCATGCAATGGATGGCCAAATCAATGCAAGCATTAAGTGAAGAAACAAGAAGACTAGCAATTAATGAAAGAGGCATATATATAATGGAAGAAATGGAAGAGAAAGCATTTGCATTTACACAAGAGTTTCGTGGCAATATATATAATGGAAGAAATGAAAGAGGCATATATATAATGGAAGAAATGGAAGAGAAACAAGAAGACTAGCAATTAATCAAAGCATTTGCATTTACACAAGAGTTTCGTGGCTACATCTAACCCTAACAAAAATGGGTTTAGCTCTCCATTGTCATAGAGAGCTCAAGCTTACAAATGGAAGAAATGGAAGAGAAAGGAGATACAAAGATGAAGAAAGAGTCGTTCCCACAAGCCCTAACACACCTCAAAGCTCTCCAAAATGACTTTTCACGTGCCTCCCACTACCAAAGAGGCATTCCCTTCGATAATCCAGAAGAAATAGGTTTAATTTTGCCACATCAGCATATGTGCAGCTTAGCGTTGTCCCCACACCGCTCAACGTCCACAAATGCGAAATAATCAGCGCTTAGCGCTTGCTTATGGCGTTTAGCGCTAAAATATGTGAACCAAATGGCGTTGAGCGCTGGCATTAAGCATCCGGAAATGCGAATCAACTAGCGCTCAACGCTGATTCTAACGCTCAACACAAAAAAATGGGAGAAGAATGGCGTTGAGCCTTGACTTTTGGTGCTCAACGGTGAAATGCTAGGTTCAAATCTTCAATTTTGGTTTTTTTCTTCTTTCTTCTCTGGTTGACAACTTCTTTGGCTTGAGACAAAAGCTTCCTATTATTAAATTGGACACAAAAATGAGGATAAGTGGTGTAATTAGATCTATGTAACCCATATTATATTTATTCACAAAAGCAAAGTAAAAGTAAGGATTAAGTGGGTTAAAAGCTTAAGAGGAGTTGATTCTATTATCAAAAGATAGCCACGATAATGTTAAAGATACACATTATCATTAGTATGGCTGAAATAACATAAATTTGCATAATTGTGTTATGCAAAATTATACAGACTCACTAGGCGAGGAGTTGCGTCGTTGGGTGAGGCCTAGCTCAGAGAGCCATTGACTTGGTAGCCACTAGGCAAGGATAGTCTCGTTGAGGGACTCCAAAGTCAAAGAGCTTACTGACTTGGTTGTTGCTGGGCGTGATAACCCTTCATTGGGAAAATTATGAGTGATTTAATCTTTGTGAATTGTAGTGCTAGTGTCGTCGGGTGAAGGGTCTAGTCGTTGGGCGAAGGGTTTAGTCATTGGGTGAGTGGACCTTCATGTACTACTCGTTGAGCGAATGGAATATCCTCGCTGAGTGAGGCTAACAAAGTTTCAACCATGCCTATGTTCACTTTGTTTTTAAATGTTTTATTAAATCTTATAAGTTGTTGCAACAACTATCTGAGTATGTGATTTGTATGATGATGGTTGGTACTCATCCAAGGAGGATTAGTATTTGGTTATGTTAGTGTACACATTGATGTGGGAGTCCAGATTTTGGAGGTTATCTTGTCGCTCTTGTCGCAACCGAGATCGCGACGGGACGACGAAAATGATTTAAAAATGGTACAGAGGAGTCGTCACCATAGTTTATTACGGAAAACTATAGAAAAACCTTAAAAAAAAGTGGTCTTTGAAACCAAATTTGGGTTTGAGAGTAGGTTACGTGTGGGGAAGGTTTTAGCACCCCACAATGCCCGTTTTAAGACGGTTCCCTCTTTAATTAAGTGTGTAAGATAGAATTTCATTGAAAAAAATATTTGTGGTTCCCTGAAAAAAACAAACAAAATAAAAAATACATACAAAAATAATAAAGATTAAAAAATAAAATTATTTTTTTATTTTTTGGGCCCGACGAGGATTGTACCTCGCTCCTACGTATTTCTATTTGGAAAATCACGGATAACGTAGTTCTTTATAAAAAAAATTATTGTTTGATATTATTATTATTTTCTAAATGTTTTTATTTTTATATATACATTTTGATTAATATCAAGAGAATCCGAGATTCCACATGATAAAAGATTTAGTTATCAAGCAAATCCGAGACTTGACATGATATTCAAAAAATAATTTTATAATTTTTATTTATTATTATTATTATTTTTAAAAAAGGGAATTAAAAATTTATGAAGGAGTGTTTTGATTACTAAGCAAGTCGAGACTTGACGTGGTATTCAATACTTATATAAAAGAAATGACATAATTTTTTTTGTCTTCTTGTTTTTCTTATTTATTATTTATATATTTAAAAAAAATAATTAAAGCCTACGAAAAAACTTTCTAATCACCAAATAAAGACATCACAAATAAAAGAAAAGAGAAGGATTAAGCATATCAATGGCGAACCCAAACCCCAGAAAAAATCACCTAACGTTCGAACCCCAAACACATCTAGCCATACAACAGGTCAATCGATCATATATGTGATATTATAAGAGAGTTTGAGTAGTACGTGAATAACATTTGGAGCAAAGAGAATTTACCTTTCAGGGTCATCGCGAGTAGAGCAAAAATCGACTGAAAAGAGAGTAGAATGACCCATTTTGCGTGTGTGCTCTAGTAATAAAAAAAAGAGGTTTTTTGAATTTTTTTTTGTTGCATTGGACAAGTTTTGTGCTTATATAGACACATTGGGATACCACTGAAATCCTAGTCTTTAATTATGATAAAATATATGAGGAAGGAATTGGTCCCGATGAAACATATTATAGAAATTAAATAGTTGCATAATATACCGTGTATTGATTATAATTATTAACAAAATATTGCCTGTAATTACTAGAATAATATATTTTCGGTACATGAAGATCCTGATCAAATTATAATTGATTCTAATTATTACCAAGAATATTTTCTTCTAATTATTAAAATCGTAAATTCTCTAAAAACATTATTATTGGGATTATTTGCTTCTAATTATTAAAATAATATATTCTCTAACTGAAAAAGACAATGAGACACATCATCTAAGCATAAATTCAAGATATTTATTTTAATTATTATGAAGAAAAATGCTCCTAATATTATACCCTTCTCTATAAAATAGAGATTATAAAATGTCCTTTTCTAACATGTCATGTATGGAGTGTAAATAGCAAACAGTGGGAGTGAAAATATGTACAAAAACATTTGGGCTCATGAAGAGGGTGTGATAATTAAAAACAAATTAGATTCTCCCTTCTTTTTCTTTTCTTTTTTTTTTCTTTTTTTTCATGGTAGAATTAAAGTTAAAAACCTAACATATTTTTATTTTATTTTATTTTATATTTTATATTTAACAAAACAATTGCATTCACCTGGACAAAATTGGGTGTTGATAGCTCTAATAACCATTTAAGCTCAGGTAGAGTAGAATGTGATATGTGGTGAGAGGTGCAGAAGGTCCTAGCCTTGGGGATTTACCTTGACCAAAGATGTTAATGGGCTAACTTCTTGTATGGTAGGGTGAAACCCATTAGCAATGGCTTTGTAGAGCAATAGAAGTCACCACAAGTGTAAGACTTCCATGATTTCACATCAATGCTTGTATTCTGATACTCGAGTCTTGTATTAGTCTTTGTATGTGATATTCTTATCTTTATCCATGATTTGTATGATTTACTAAGTATGTACTATAACTTTTATTTCCATAATGTGATAACTCTTTTGCATATTAGCTTACACCTTGTGTGTTTTGTGTTTTCTTGTGTTGTTTGTCTCTTTCTTTTGTAATTATCAACTATTTCGTGGGAGTAGATGAAGTTATAGTTTTAGAGGCATCTCTTGTGGATGAGGCGTCATCAATTAGGTTAATGGAAGATCTCGTGGAGCTGTAGTAAGTGCTTAGTTTGTGTATAGAGCTTTGTTAGTTTTTAGTTGGTTTGTATAAATGTTATATTTTTATAGTCCTAACTATTGTAAGACTATATTAATATACTTTATACATTAGATTATCTTTGAAGAACAATATAATGAAACATCCTATTTTATTAGTTTTAAGATGTTAAAACTGGGATGTTACATTTTGGTATAAAGTTATTCATCCTTAGGATGACCTAAGGGTTGTGGGTTTGTCATGTACTGTGGCTTGTATAAGAGTTTAAGTTTAGTGGAGTTTATTTAGGAATATGGAAGTATTAAGAAGAGAAAATGTCTTGGTAGAGTGATAAGGGGGAACACTTAATACTATATTAAAGATACATTTCCTTTCTTAATTCTAAAAGTTTGGGTAAGAGAGGGATAAACAACAAGTAGCTGAGATAATATGTAAGAAAGAGTTTGGTTTGTAAGTTGGAGAGCTAGAATTGTAGTTTGAGTTTTGTTTTCTATACCGAGCCTAGTCATGTTTTCGCCTCTATGATTTGTGTTTAGTGTCTATGGTGGTAAAAGAATGTAGATTCAAGGTCAACTTGACCTGCTTACCTTTACAAGAGTTGGGTAAGTCCTTTGAGACAATCTCTTGCCTTTAAGATATGAAGTTGTAGAATGTTGTACATCAGTGGGTGAGGAAAGCTAAGTTTAGGTTTATAAGGCTGAGAAACAATGTTGAAGTTCAAAAGCAATGCTTTGGACTAAGGGAGCTTCAATAACAGGTTATTGGGATCAGATGCCACAAGTTTTGCAAGAGGAGTTAATTCTAGAGGTTAGAATATGGAGAAACATCGAGGTTTGCTTGTGTAGCAAGGTTTGAGAAATCAACTTGGATCTACATCCCAACAATGTCTAAGGTTTGAGGTGGAAAGTTGTGGAAGGTTTGAGGTTAAAGCTAAAAGTGTAAAGATCATGAAGTGTATAAGAAAGGCAAATCTCTAGATAAGTTAAGTAGGGTTGTGTATCCTAAATAGAGGGAAGGACAACCTTTGAGGCAAATGAAGTATCATATAGGTTTTATTCTAAGTTCAACAATTAGAAGGAGATACTTAGATATTATCAGATGGTAGCATCATCAAACTCGATAGTATAAGAAATGTTTCAAGAAAAGTGGTTCACATGGGAGGAAGGTTTGACCTTGGGTTGAGGTGAATGATTTCAAGTGTCAGAGTAAAAAACACATCGTTAAGTTTTATCTTGCAAGGAAAGACAAGCTAGTGATGTTAGAGCATGGTGAAGGAGAAGAGGAGAAGAAAAGTCTTAAGTAGCTGAAAGGGTGTTTGAGATAGTTGGTGCTGAAGCGGTTAGCACAAATGATCAAATTTAAAGATACAGATCCACAATTTCTAGAAAGTTTTCGCACTTAAAAATGGTATTCACCCTCTCTTTAGTGATCATACAATGCACAACTATTGAAGATTGATCTTGGATAATTTTTGGAGCATTTTACTTTGTGTTTGAAGCTTTGAGAAGATGGTTTTGGTAGGCAAGGTTGTGCTACCATTGAGGTTTGGTCTTTCTCAAGCTTTTAGGTTGTGTCTGGTGGTTTTCTAGGTCTGTAAGATGTGTCTTGTTGTGCTGGTTTGATTCTTGTGTGATTCAAGAGTCATTGTGTGGTGTTCTTGCATATTTTGAAAGTGTAATGTTGTTAACTTTGTAAATCTTTTGAAATAGTGCAAAGTCAGGCTCAGGTTGCCTTGACTAATTGAATGCAGCTCAGGTTTGAGTAAAGTTTAAAGAATTTTGATTTGAATCATCTTTTAGACATTCTTGTGTGATCTGGCATTATCTGTAGCATTGCTCATGTTTGTCTAACTCATTTGAACCCATCTTGATTGATCTTTCATATTACTCCTGACTTAAATCACAAATTCACATTTATGCATTTTCCCAGTTTTTTAGTCGAATGTTTTTGTGATTTGACTTATTGATTCTATCAGTACTGTATCTATCTAGTGAAATCAATCGGCTAACTTTGTTTTTGATCGATTGAAAGTGTCCAATCCTGGAGTGTTTGCATCCATACTTGGTGGTTAATTTGATTCAATTAAAAATTGTTTTAGGCTTTTAAAAGTCACCTTATTTTTTACCTAGCCAATTCAACCCCCCTTCTTGGCATTTCATTCATTTCAATACTTACAATATGGTTTTAAAGAGTGGACACAATGTGGGGAAAATGGAATCCTAAGGTTATCAATGAAAGGGAAGTTTTGGTCTTGCAAGTTTTATAGAAGTTTTGAGGGAGGTTTCTTAAACGTGGTCATTTCCTTGTCACAGCAGACATGAAAGGGTCATCTTTTTAATTAAATAAAGAAGTGGGTTTGTGTATAGATTAAAGTAGCGTAGCGAAATGGTGGTAGTTATGTTTCTCAATGGTAGGAGATGCATGAGAAAATCATATTACTCATGGCATGGTGGTTGATGTGATCAAGGGATTCTCTAAAACAAAAGAGGTGTCATTATTTTGGTGGATCTGTTAAAGGTGTTCAAAGATCATTTAATGCTAATAGTGTGGAGTTTCACATAAGCATTTGAGTAGGAGAAGTTGTAAGACCCGTGGAAATTAATTAATTAAATAATTAATTAATTTATAAATGCGGGTGGTGGGAACTTTGATGACATAATATGACGTGGAAAAGTACTAGCTCAAATCGTTGAGAATACTTGATTGTGTGAGAGGACTTGGCTTCAAGTCCCATGTATGCCATTTGTGTGTGTGTGTTTGAATTTTTTTTTTTATAATATACTGGGGACTGTTAAGTGATAGTATAACCATAGGATTATAATAATTATCACCAAATATGAGTTGGTTGAATGGTGATGTAATGAATTGGCATTAGTATAGTCACAGGTTCAAACCTTAATAGACATGAATTAAACCTTGTTTTTTTGGACTTTGAGGTGAGGAGAAGGGTTTTTTTTTTTGTAGTGTGTTATTTGGCTTTTGAGGGAAAAACGAAATTGAGGAGTGTGTGGTGAGTTTTAAGTGCAACAAAAGGCTGAATTGGGAGGAAGCCTGAGACAAGGCACTGGTGAGCAAGGAACCCTCATTTTTCCAAATTTTGTGCAAGAAATTCCAGGTTATTGTTATTCTCAATTGATATCCATATGTTGTGAATTTTGTGTTCTGTGTTCTGAGATTGAAAATTAGTTATTTGATGTTGTGGGCAAAGCCTTTTATGCCTTATATGATTAGGAAGAACATTTTGGGAGTGAATGGGTATTGCTGATTAAATTTTGAGTTTTTGTATTCAATTGGATATAAAACATGTTCATGTGGGTTGTTTGTTGATATGGAATGCTTGGTAGCGTTTAAGCCGTGTTTTGGTATGATTTTGGTGAAATTCGAGTGTGAACAAGGGAGAACCTCTGCAATTTTCGCCCAAGCGAGTCACTCTCGCCTAAGCGAAAACTACAGAAACCCATTTCTGGTTTTGGGTCGAGCGTCTTGCTCAGGCGACTAGTTTTTATGTTGGGTGACACGTTCTCTCGCTCAGGCGAGAATGGCTTGCCCAAGTGAGGTCGCGATGAGACATATTGTGTGCTACATTGAATCCTCGTCCAGGCGAGGGGCTGTGTGTTTGAGCGAACGAGGGTCTCGCTCAGGCGAGAAGGTATCGCCTAAGCGAGATATCGTGGTAAGCCACTATTTCACACTCGCTCAGGTGAAGAGGTCTAGCTTGAGCGAGACAAATACACTCGCTTGGGTGAAGGCTCTTAGCCTAAGTGAGAACAATGAGGATTCATGTTTTCGTGCACTGATTGAATTGGTTGATTGATATTTCCTAAGTTAAGGGAAATCTATGCATGTGTTTGTGATGATTGGGCTAGAAGGACTTAGTCCAGAGGATCTGGGATGTGCTTGGCCTGAGTCGCGAGCTGGGAGTTCGTGATGGGTGGACTGCATGCGGAATGTGAACAATTTAGTTCACTTGAGGTACTCTTGTTGGAAGGGTATGCGGGTCTGAGTCTGAGTGAGGAGTTCGGATGATGAGTGAGGGAATCCGTGAAGCAGGACTACGAGCGGGATAGGCTTGTAGGTTGGACCACGAGCGAGGAGGGTCGTGGAAGCACATGAAATCCAATGATTTAGAGTACATGCATGAACTCATAATGATTATGAGTGTGGGAAATTGGGTGTTTTGTGGAATAATAAATATTTATGACTTATCGGGTGGGTGTATTTCATATTTATTTATACCTATGTGCATAGCTCACGCTATTTGTTTGTGTGTGACGATGATCGAGTAACTTGTTATCCAAGAGCAGATGATGTTTCAAGTGAGCCAGGAGATGCTTAGTGGCAGAGAGTGGGAGTATAGTACAAGGGATTTGTTTAAAAGACTTTTATTTAATTTCCATGTAATTTAATTACAGTTTTCATTACTTTGGATTTATAAAATGTAAAAGTGAATTGTGAGTAATATCACTATTTATAGCGATTATTCAACTTTAAAGTTTTAAAATTTTTCGTATTTTGGGAAATGGATTGATAATAAAGGAGGTAGTATTTATATAAATTGTTTTTTTAATTGTTTTAAGTAATATCCTACTGGGATGATATAGTTGGTATCAAAGTAAAAGTTTTGAAAATATTTTAAATATTTTGGTGCTTTTCGGGAGTGAGCTTATCGTTTGATTGTTTGCGTGTTTGAGTCGAATGTTGTAAATGTGTGAGTGGATTTGCTTAACCAAGTGAATTTATTCTTAACAATTGAAATGTGGCGTATTCAGGCTATGGCTGCTAACAGGAGTAGAACGAATAGAAACGGCGCTGATGACATCGCGAAGGCTATTCGTCGGATGGTGGATGCGATGCAGCCGCTTGTAGCAGCGCAACCAAGGGCAGTGATTGCGCCAGTCAGGGTGCCAACTGTGAAGGATTTCCTGCGACACAAGCCAACATAGTTCACTAGCAAAGCCTCTCCTGATGAAGCGGATGCATCGCTCCGCAAATGTGAGAAGATATTCAACATGATGAACTGCGCAGATGAGCAGAAGCTCCTTTTTGCCACCTATCTACTGAATGATGACGCCGATTATTGGTGGGCAGGAATGCAACAACAAATGCAAACCCGGGAAGAACAAGTGGACTAGACTAGCTTCAGGACTCATTTCCTGGAGAAATATTTCCCAGATACGGTTAGGCAGGATAGGGAGGCTGAATTCCTCGCACTGCAACAAGGGGACATGACGATGCAGGAATATGTGAACAAATTTGAGCACCTGGTGAGGTATTACTCGTAAGCAATTACCGAGGAATATAGGTGTCTAAAGTTTGAGCGAGGACTCAAACATGAACTGAAGAAGGTGGTAACGCCTTTGAGGGAGAGAAGATTCCCAATCTTGGTGGAACAGGCCAAGAGTGTTGAGCATCTAGAGAAGGGCCCTGGCCCAATTATTAGACATCATAGGAATGTCGCAGAGGCTAGGCAAATGAAGAAGCCTTATAGCTGTCCCCCTACCACCTCTAGAGACTTTAAATGTTTCCAATGTGGGGAAGCACATCTAAGAGAAATTGACCACAGTTGAAGAGTCTGACCAGCGGACAAGGGAGCAGTCACAAATGTTTTATATACGATTAGGTCAGGCATTTTGCTAACCAATGCCCAAATAAGAAGACTAGTGCGGCGAAGAAGCCATCAACTTCGGGATTAGAGAGACCTAGAGCTGCTGGTAGAGTTTTTGCCATGACCACCACAAAGGCTACACAATCAGGTAACCTTATTCTAGAGCCTTGCTTATTGTTGGGTCAATCAGTGTTGGTGTTGTTCGACTCTGGAGCAACACATTCCTTCATCTCTAATGCATGTGTGGGGAGATTGAGTCTAGAGAGACGTGACTTGGGGTGTGAGTTGCTTGTTTCAACTCTTTCCTCGGGTCAGGTAGCTACTAATTCAGTCTGCGTTGGATGTTCAATTGAAGTGGCAGGTCACAGATTGTGGACGACACATTTTGGTGTTCCCAGAACATGAAGGATTGGAGTTGATCTCGACTCGAGAAGCTCTGAAAGAGCTGCAAGAAGGGGCCATGTGTTTCATGATGGTGGCTAAACAAGAAAAGAAAAGTGCAACAACGTTGATTCAAAGCATTCTGGTTCCCAATGAGTATACAAATGTGTTTCCGGATAAAGTACCAGGATTGCCACCAAGTCAAGACATTGACTTCACCATTGACTTAATTCCTGGTGCAGGTCTAGTATCTATGACCCCATACAGAATGGCACCTGCAGAATTGGCATAACTCAAGAAGCAAATTGAGGATCTGCTAGAGAAGCAAATTATCCGACCAAGCGCATCACCGTGGGGAGCTCTAGTCTTATTGGTGAAAAAGAAGGATGGGAGTTCGCGACTTTATGTGGATTATAGGCAGCTAAATAAGCTGACAATTAAGAACAAGTATCCACTGCCAAGGATCGACGACTTGCTATATCAGTTGAAGGGCACATGGGTGTTCTCCAAAATCGACTTGAGGTCTGGATATCACCAGATCCTGGTTCGGCTAGAGGACATGCAAAAGATAACATTCATGTCAAGATACGACCACTATGAATATGTGGTTATGCCATTTGGAATGACGAATGCACCAACCGTATTCATGGATTACATGCATAGGATTTTTCGACCTTGGTTGGATAAGTTTGGTGTTGTCTTCATTGATGGCATTCTTATCTACTTGAGGACTCGGGAAGAACATGCTGATCACCTGAGGGTGGTATTGGAGGTACTCAGAGAACACCAGTTGTATGGAAAGTTGTCCAAGTGCGAATTTTGGCTGGAAGAGGTGCAATTCCTTGGATATGTCATCTCAGCCAAGGGTATTGCGGTGGACCCAACTAAGATTGAAACGGTGCTTAAGTGGGAAATGCCTAAGACAGTAACGGAGGTGAGAAGTTTCTTGGGCTTAGCAGGCTATTACAAGAGGTTTATAGAAGGGTTCTCAAAGAAGGTGAATCCATTGACACATCTTACAAGGAAAGATTAGTCATTCTCCTGGACTGAAAAGTGTGAAGAATATGTTTTGAGGATATGAAGAAGTGTTTGACTACTGCCATAGTGCTAGTAATTGCTGATACTGAGAAGAAGTTTGAAGTGTACTATGATGCTTCATATCAAGGTTTGGGGTGTGTATGCAAAAAAGGAGACCGGTAGCATATGCTTCTCGTCAGCTGAAGGTGTATGAGAAAAATTACCCGACTCACGACTTAGAATTAACAGCTATGTGTTTGCCTTTAAGTCGTGGATGCATTATCTTTACGGCTCCTAGTTTCAAGTATTCAGTGACCATAAAAGCTTGAAATACTTGTTTGATTAGAAGGAGCTAAATATGAGACAACGTAGGTGGATGGAGTACCTGAAGGACTACGACTTTGAATTGCTCTATAACCCGAGCAAGGCAAATGTTGTAGCCGACCCTTTAAGTTGAAAGAAGATGCACATGTCCTGCATGATGATAAATGATGGACGTCCTTGGTGTAAGAGAGGAAGGAGATCCATGGAAGACACCAAGAAGTAGATGAAATGCAACAGAAATGAAGATAAGAGCAAGAAGAGCTCTCGACAATGGAGGTTTTTGGTGAAGATGAAGAGTAGAAGTTGAGCTATGGTATGGAAGGTGGCTAGAGGAGATGAAGGAGAAGGTTAGCCATGTATGCTCTCAAAATAATAGAAGAGTGGAGTGATCTCAACACAAACATTCTATTAGAAATTTCAATAGTGAAAATGTACAAATGGTCTACTTTTTGCTTTTATATGTGAGCCTAAAAGCAGACTCATTCTTGGCCCTTAGATCAAGCTTGGAGGAGAAGCTTTAATCATCACCCTTGGATGGTGGCTTGGAGAAGGAGGCATCTTCCTAGTCTTTGGATGAAGACTTGTAAAATAAGACACTTTCTTAGCCTTTGGATGAAGGAAACGCATGGGTGGAGTGTGGACTTGGCTCTGTGGGATGCATGATCCATAAGGTGTAGGAAGAAATGTTGACTTCCACTTAGTCCACCTCTGACCTTTGGTAGCTCATGGCCAAATCTCCTATTGGGCTTAATCAAGCCCAATTTTATCAATTCAACTACACATTGTTTGACTTATTATTCTAGAAAAACAAGGTCTAAACAATGGCCCATTTTAAATCTATACTACTTCCTTCATGCATCATCTCATATTTTAGAGATTTCTTTAGCCCATGTGAATAATGTAAAAAGCCTATGATTGACTTGATCATCTTATAAAAGGTCCATGTGAATCTTTCTCATTATGCTTCTAGTGATTGGGCCTTGATGTGGGCTTGGGCTTGTTGATGCACTTGAGCTTGGGCTTGTTGGGGTCACATCAATAAAGGAGTTGGAGTTGATTGAGAAAGTCCGCGATATGAATCTAGGAATGCAGTTTGGGCAAGATTTCATATAATGCAGCTTGTTGAAAGTCACTAATGAGTTTTTGAATGAAATCCGTGTGGCTCAGGGACATGATATGGAATTACAATAGTTTGTCAGATGGTTGGGTACAGATAAAGGGAAGGACTATCAGATAGGAGCAGACGACATTCTACGCTTTAAAGGTAGAGTGTGCGTGCCTGAAGGACCTTTATTCAAGAGGTAAATTTTGAAGGAGGGCCATCAGAGTCGTGTTAGCATACATCCAGGTATGACAAAGATGTATATGGATTTGAAGGATTCCTTATGGTAGAATGGAATGAAGAGGGATGTAGTAGACTTTGTTGCTCAATGTTTGGTATGTCAAAAGGCCAAAATTGAACACCAAAGGTCGGGAGGTACACTGCAACCACTAGACGTACCTCAGTGGACGTAGGGTCATGATTCAGTTTGGGTGATAGTGGACAGACTGACGAAGTGTGCACATTTCCTGCGTATGAATCAGAAGTGGTCAATGGACAAGTTAGCGGAATTATATGTGCGAGAAGTGGTGAGATTACATGGAGTCCCCAAAAGCATAGTGTCGAATGAGACCCTAGATTCACCTCACGGATCTTGAAATCATTGCAGGCGACATTAGGTACATAGTTGAGAATGAGCTCAACTTATCACCCTCAAACGGATGGTCAGTCTGAGCGGACCATCCAATCTCTAGAAGATTTATTGAGGTCATGTGTGCTAGACCACTTGGGAAACTGGAATGATGTATTACCCTTGGTGGAATTCACACACAATAATAGTTACCACTCTAGTATTGGCATGGCGCCCTATGAAGCACTATATGGAAGAAGGTGTAGAACTCTATTGTGCTGGTATCAGGATGGTGAAGCTTTTGTACTTGGTCCTGAGTTTCTACAATAGACGACTAGTAAATTCAGATTAATCCAGGATCGTATGCAAGACACCCAGAGTAGGCAGAAGTCTTATGTTGATAAGAGAAGACGACCATTGGAGTTCGATGAAGGAGATCATGTATTCCTCTGGGTTACTCCAACCACGTGTATTGGAAGAGTTCTTAAATCAAGGAAGTTGACTTCAAGATTTATAGGACCATATCAGATTACACGGAAGATTGGAACAAAGACATATGATATTGACTTACCACCTCACCTAGCTAACTTGCATAATGTATTTCATGTTTCACAGTTGAGGAAATACATTGGAAGTCCAGATCATGTGTTAGAAGCAGATGAGGTGCAAGTGCGAGGGGATTTGACCATGCTAGTTAGACCGGTTCGCATATTGGACGTTCAGGTCAAGAACTGAGGGGTAAAGAGATAAGGACGGTGAAGGTGCTTTGGGATGAGACGACACAGGAGATGACTTGGGAGATGGAGGATCTCATGAGGAAGTCTTATCCTCACTTGTTTCCTGCTAAGTTCTATTTTTGAGGACGAAAATTTTTTTAAGGTAGGGGAATGTAAAACCCGTGGAAATTAATTAATTAATTTATAGATGCGGGTGGTGGGAACTTTGATGACATTAAATGTTAAATATTATGACGTGGAAAAGTACTAGCTCAAATGGTTGAGAGTACTTGATTGTGTGAGAGGACTTGGATTCAAGTCTTACGTATGCCATTTGTGTGTGTGTTTGAATTATTATTATTGTTTTGATAATATATTGGGGACTGTTGAGTGATAGTATAATCATAGGATTATAATAATTATCACCAATTATGAGTTGGTTAAATGGTGATGTATTGAATTGCCATTAGAATGGTCACGGGTTCAAACCTTGATAGACATGAATTAAACCTTATTTGTTTGGTGGAATCGGCTTTAGCTTGAATGTGAAAGGGCAGAGAAAACCCTAGCAGAAGGGGCAACAAAGAGGGGCTGAAAAACCATTAAATAATGAACCTTGAATAGAAATTAAACCCACCATTAAGCCTATTTTTCATTTTAGCACTTAAACCCATAATTAAGACGCCTATAAAAGGCCACTTTGAGGTGAGGAGAAGGATTTTCTGCAGTGTCTTATTTGGCTTTTGAGGGAAAAACGAAATTAAGGAGTGTGTGGTGAGTTTTAAGTGCAACAAGAGGCTGAATTGGGAGGAAGCTTGAGACAAGGCACTGGTGAGCAAGGAACCCTCACTTTTCCAAATTTTGTGCAAGAAATTCCAGGTTAGGGGAAGCTGTCCTTTTGTGTATGAATCAAATGTGTTGTGATTTTTCGTCATTACTATTCTCAATTGATATCTAGATTGAGAATTGGTTGTAGGCAAAGCCTTTTATGCCTTACATGATTAGGAAGAGGGTTTTGGCAGTGAATGGATATTGTTGATTAAATTTTGAGTTTTTATATTCAATTGGATATAAAACATGTTCATGTGGGTTGTTTGTTGATATGGAATGCTTGGTAGCGTTTAAGTCGTGTTTTGGTATGATTTTGGTGAAATTTGAGTGTCAACAAGGGAGAACCTCTGCAATTTTCGCCCAAGCGAGTCACTCTCGCCTAAGCAAAAACTACAGAAACCTATTTCTAGTTTTAGGTCGAGCGTCTTGCTCAGGCGACCAATTTTTATGTTGGGCAACACATTCTCTCGCTCAAACAAAAATGGCTCGCCCAAGCGACGTCGCGATGAGACATATTGCGTGTTACGTTGAATCCTCGTCCAGGCGAGGGGCTGTGTTTGAGCGAACGAGGGTCTCGCTCAGGCGAGAAGGTCTCGCCTAAGCGAGATATCGTGGTAAGCCATTGTTTCACACTCGCTCAAGCAAAGAGGTCTAGCTTGAGCGAGACAAATACACTCACTTGGGTGAAGGCTCTTAGCCTAAGCGAGAACAGTGAGGATTCATGTTTTCGTGCACTGATTGAATTGGTTGATTGATATTTCCTAAGTTAAGGGAAATCTATTCATGTGTTTGTGATGTTCATAGTAGGAAAGGCGGGTATGCGAGTCTGGGTCTGAGCGAGGAGTTCGGATGACAGACGAGGGAGTCCGTGAAGCAGGACTACGAGCGGGATAGGCTTGTAGGTTGGACCACGAGGGAGGAGGGTCATGGAGGCATAGGAAGTCCCATGATTTAGAGTACATGCATGAACTCATAATGATTATGAGTGTGGGAAAGTGGGTGTTTTGTGGAATAATAAATATTTATGACTTATCGGGTGGGTGTATTTCATATTTATTTATACCTTTGTGCATAGCTCACCCTATCTATTTGTGTGTGGCGATGATCGGGTAACTTGTTATCCGGGAGCAGATGATGTTTCAGGTGAGCCAGGAGATGCTTAGTGGCGGAGAGTGGAAGCAGAGTACATGGGATTTGTTTTTAAAGACTTTTATTTAATTTCCATGTAATTTAATTACAATTTTCATTACTTTGGATTTATAAATTATAAAAGTGAATTATGAGTAATATGACTATTTATAGCGATTATTCAACTTTAAAGTTTTAAAATTTTGTATTTTGGGAAATGGATTGATAATAAAGGAGGTAGTATTTATATAAATTATTTTTTTTAATTGTTTTAAGTAATATCCTACTGGGATGTTACAAAAGTAGGAGATGAACAAATCTATGATTTAAATTTGGGGTGTCAACCTAGAAGTGAGAAAGTGGAGGTAAATGCTTAACCAGAAGAGGGGTTCAAGTTCTTGATTTCATGAAGTAAGAGTAAAAGTTGGGGGAAAAGTGAAAAAATCTAAGATAGGAAGTGAAATGATGAAGAGATTTTATTAGTGTAGTCACCTAACTAGAACTAGTGAGTTTCTTAAAATGGTTGAACAAGGAAAATTGGAAAATCCTAGTTTGAGATGTATCATAGAATTGCTAGATACTAATCAAACTAGTGACTTCAAGTTGAGAAAATATGTTGTTATAAGGATATTGTGGAGGAATGTTTTAAGTTGGTAGTTTAAAAAGTGCAGATGGAGTGCTACAATGGGTTCGTCGTTGTAATAGTTGAAATTTCTAGTTTGGATGTGGGATAACGTGTTGGGATCGATAAGTCAGACAAGTCAAGGTGATTGTTATAAAAGAAAATGAAGAGAGCATAATTTTCTTTCTACTTGATGAGTTAATATTTTAGGACGAAAATTTTCTACTTGGAGATAACGTAAAACCCTAGAAAATGGTGTTTAAGAAGTGAGAATGGTTTGAAATAGTCAAACTCAATTATTTTAATATTAAAAGGTTTTAGTATAAATATAATTGTTATAAAAGAGTTTCATTATTTTTAAAACACACTATCTTTCTAGAAACCACTTTTCTAGAGTTGTTTTACTCCTCTCCAGGAATTCTCTTCCTCTATTTGCTTGATTGAAGATTTGAGACCGTAGAAGTGATTATCGTGGCCAACTCTTCAATTTGGACTGATCAGTTTCTCCATTTGTGTAAGTTATGTTTCAACCTTGTTTCTTGGTCATCTTCTATTTTCTGTTGCATGTGAGGCTTTTTTTGCTTGCATTTTTCTTTTTAATCTTCTATATGAGTCTCTACTAATCAATGATCATAATGGTAGGTCCTGATCATTCTTGTGATGTTTCTACATGTAAATAGAACATCTTGTATAGTTGGAGGTAGTTTGGACTTTTTATAATCCTTTGGGTTTGTTGATTCGCTTTGTTAGGTAAGGGAAACTAATTGCACTATTTATAAATTATAGAATTTTTAAAGTTACTCATTATATGATTGTGTCATGAATTGTCTGCTTGAATAAACGATGTGAAAGGTTTTTTCTGTTTAATTGGGGCCTATGGTTCTAAATTGCATATTTTGAGTTATATGATGACATTTGAGTACAATGTTTGAATGATATTGCAATTGTGATGATTTGAGTTCATGTATGTCGTGTAATTCAAAATTGGTATGTCTTAATCTTGGTATGTGTTGTTGAACTTAACTGGTATGGCTAGAATAACATAAATATGCAAAATTGTGTTATGCAGAATTATGCAGACTCGCTAGGCAAGGCCAAGGTCAGAGAGCCATTAACTATATAAATGTTGGGCGAGGATATTCTCGCTGAGCGGTTCCAAAGTTCAAGAGCTTACTGACTTGTTTATCATTAGGCGTGACAACCCTTAACTGGGTGAATTATGAGTGATTTAATCTTTGTGAATTCTAGTGCTAGTGTTGTTGTGCGAGGGGTCTAGTCATTAGGCGAGTGGACCTTCAGGTACTACTCGTTGACCTAGTGGAATATCCTTACTAAGTGAGGCTAGCAGAATTTCAACCACGCATATGTTCACATTATGTTTGAATGTTTTATTAGATCTTATAAGTTGTTGCAACAACTATCTGTGTATGTGATTTGTATGATGATGGTTGGTACTCATCCAAGGAGGATTAATATTTGGTAATGTTAGTGTACGCATTGATGTGGGAGTCAAGATGTTGAAGGTTATCCTTTCGCTCTAATAACCATTTAAGCTTAGGTAGAGTAGAATGCAGGATGTGGTGAGAGGTGTAGAAGGTCCTAGTCTAGGGGATTTACCTTGTGTGTGGTAGGGTGAAACCCATTGACAATGACTCTTTAGAGCAATAAAGGCCACCATAAGTGAAAGACCCCCCGAGATTCACATCAATGCTTGTATCTGGATACTTGAGTCTTGTATTAGTCTTTGTGTATGTTATTTTTGTCTTTATCTATGATTTCTATCATTTAGTGAGTATGTATTATGTATTTTATTTCAATTATACGTTAACTCTTTTGCAAATTAGCTTACCCTTTGTGTTTTTTGTGTTGTTTGTCTCTCTCTTTTGCGATGATCACTTGTTTGGTGGGAGGAGATGAAGTTACATGTTTAAAGGCACCTTTGGAGGATGAGGAACCATTAGTTAGGTTAGTGGAAGGTGTTGGGAAGCTGTAGTAAGTGGTTAGTGTGTGTATTTTGTTGGATTTTTGTTGGTTTGCATAAATGTTATATTTTTATAGTCCTATCCTTTCTAAAACTATATTAATATACTTTGTATACCGGGTTATCTGTTTTGAACACTATAATAAAACATCCTATTTATCAGTTTTAAGCTGCTAAAATTGGAATGTTACATATTAAGTCAATGTATAATTAATTATGATCCTGTTTCACATTTAAATATTATTTATGATTATTATTTTGTGAATAATAAAATACGAGGGGTTTATATTTATATTTTGTTGCTTTTTGTTACAAAGCTTTCTCTCTGTTTTTTTTTTTTTTTTATTTTTTTTTTTAACTTTATTTCCATTTTTCCTTTTGGATTTTTTTTTTTTTTTTTATTTTTTTTTTTTTTTTTTTTTTTTTTATATCTTTTTTTTCAACTTCCATTCCATGTTACTACATGGAGTGTAATGATTTCATTACATTCTTATGTAGTTTATGC
>Ga0099822_1001964_pt1 | contig 25019 bp, 12 predicted proteins | sample CowpeawhiteBW_FD_76839 | JGI IMG/M metagenome (GOLD analysis project Ga0099822, IMG submission 76839) | Root nodule microbial communities of legume samples collected from California USA - Cow pea white BW | ecosystem: Host-associated > Plants > Roots > Nodule | place: USA: California | collected... | reverse complement strand
GTAAATTTTTTTTCATCCTTTATTGAACAAAATACTTAAAACCAAAAAAAAATTAAAAAACACTTTTTTAAAAAATAAAAAAAAAAAATTAAATTTTTATAAATATTGATTAAAATGTTATTCTAAAAAAAAAAAAAAAAAACTTGGGTAATATAATAATCCCGACAGTATTGATCCAAAAACTCATGTGATGATGCAGTGATATCAAATTCTGTAGAACTGATCTTGTTATATCAGCATTGTCTGCCTGAGCCTTATCCATATAACAAAAACTGATCGACAATGTCACCAATGGTTGCTCCTCGTCGCCAACTTTCACCCACAGACAGACCTATCGCAGGATCAGTTGAATATGGGAGAGGACAACATTGTCTAAGTCCTCTATATCTTCTAAATGTTGAGGTAACCTCGTGGATCAACACCCAAGTTGTTGCTGCATGATATAAAAAATACACATAATTAAAAACGAACACAAATACTTTTAACTCTGCAATGGGATTCATTTTTTTAACACAAGACAGTTAATTACTTCTGTGAGCATCTGAAGAAAAACTGAAGTTTCATAGAGTATTATTGCTTTGAAGAATCGAGGGAAGCAAAGGATAAAACTTATCTGGATACAATTCTGTAGTTTTTTTTTAATTAGTTTAATACCTAATAAATTACGCAATAAATAAGTATCGCAGATTTATTTATATTACTGAGATTAAACATGAATATTAATTTAAAATAACGCTGACAACACTAAGAGCCACGCCTAAGTTTTGCTGATAAACAAACTGTGTTGAACTTGGGTCTAAAAAAACTGGGATCAATGTCTACCCCCTCAAAGAAAAGTTTTTTTTTTTTTTTTTAAATGAAAGATGAAAGATGATTGATACTGAATCTCTCCAAATAAAAAAATCCTATTTTTGTTTGTATATATTGATGTATTTGAAAAAATAATAGATTAAAAAACGTGGAAATGTGAGTTTGAAAGTGATGCATTGAGTGGAGTAATTTGTTAGGGTTAGGGTATGATGCAGAAGAAAAGCTATAAAAAGTGAGAGATAATGAGAGTTGGATGGTGATGATGGAAGTGACACTTTTGGTTGCAATTATAGAGGAACAGAAGTTTTGGTTAATTAATTAGTTGTTTGTAAGGGGAGGAAGCAAGTTGGCCAACAAGCAGAACCGATCATGTTGGGCCTAACTATTACAAGTAGAAAGTGGGTTCCATTTAATTTTAACACAACACCATAGCCTTCATATTCTTACATTTTCCACTAAAACATGCCTTCCTTTATTACAATCACTTGGTGGTGGGTCATATCATGTTTTTCGATTTTATAAAACAACAACAAACAACTTGGAATAGTGCCATCATATCCCAAATACCGTTTACTCCTCCATCTTTATTTTATTAATAATTATAATTATATGTTTGCAAGGAAATTTTAATTAAATTAAAATAATTTACTTTCTATGCATGTCATTTTCAATAATTTATATCCTCCATCTCTTTAAATCCTTCTAAATATGGCTTTTGCAGTAGTTGATACAAATCTTATTCCTTTTCATGTATATACTTTTTAAAATTATATAGTATGCAAAATTAAAATTTGTCCTTCTCTTAAAATTCATATACAAGTCATTTTTATATTTTTGAAATGCGTAAAATACGTCTCCCATTTTGAACAACTTTAATATTTTGATGAGGTGTATACCACCAATGATGATGTAGTCACAATATGTTTTACACATGTAATGCATATTTTATAATAAAAAATCACGTGTAATGTTAAATGAATATTAAATAGAATATAAGCATTTGACTTATATCCCAAAAGAGTTCATGTCTCACTGTGAGAATATTAATATCGAGGATAGTGAAGAGAATAATGAAGATGGTCAGGATAGTGAAGAGGGTGACGGTGGTTCCGGTAATGAGTGTAATGAGGTTGATGTATAAATAAATTATAGTTTTTATGTGATAATAATTTATTCATGAGTCGTTCATTTACATAATTAAATCATAATAGGATATTAACCTAGATCCATGAGAGATCTAATGAGAATGCATTGTTTCATCTCTGTTCTTCAACCTCTTTTTTTCAATCTATCTCTTTGTCTTTCCTTTCACATTCTCTTTCTTGATTGTTTACTGTGAAAGAACCTCATAGTCAAATAAAGAATCCTAATCCCCTTTTATAAGCCAATGTCCATCAAGTTGTGCTGAACTTTATTCTATCATTATTTTATTTTATTACAACTTCTCATAATAATAATAATAATAATAATAATAATAATAAGTAGGTCTTTATATTTTATTAAATCACATTTAAGTTCATCATAATATTTTAAATAAGTCATATGATATAATTAATTCGTCAATTAATTCTAACATTCTACCCGTTGACCCATATGATGTCATTAACATAAACATTATGTGATTTAATACATGAGCATAATGCACATTAAATGACCTTACATAAATTGGTTTAATCATTATTCATAATTAAAGATACATAAATAATAAGATTCATGGCATCACACATCATTCAGTCAACATGGTTCCTTCCATTCACTAATATTAATACACAAACATAATGATGCTAATCACCTAGAATCACCTGCTACCTTTCAATTATATAAATAAAACTAATGACACATATATAATCATACTCACTAATTATAAGAACAATTAATCAACCAACCTTTGGACGATCCTGAAAGGTTTGTAATAATGAATTTCAATTAACCCATAAATCAATTATTCATAATTTAATATTCATATTATGGGTAATTAAAATAAAAAATAATAATATTTTAAAATCAAATAACTTTAAAATTTTGGTCACTTTGATGACTAACAAAATTTATCATGTTGATTTCAAATAAATAAATACATTAATTGCTATAAACCATACATAACATTTTCATTAATTTTAATTTAACAATAACAAAACATATACATCATTACAAATTAAAATATATTATTCATATAAAAATAAATCAACATTAATTCTTTATTGATAACATAAACCAATAACATTGCACTCAAATTCAAATTATTCACGATTCTATGGGTTACATTTTCCAATCAAACCATCCAATTTACAATCCGCTTAAACTAGAATTGCAATTGACTCACATAACATTGACAAGTAATTTCACCCAATGCCAATTACAATTCAATCAATTAACAAGGTGTAGCGATTCAATTATAATTTCATCATACACGTAACATGATTTCAATTTGAAATCAATTAACGGCGGAAGAAAGTTAAAATCTCAAAATCCAACAATTAGGGTTCTTGAGAATTGGACAAAAACATAAATTAGGATTCATACTAATTTCATAAAAATCTCTAAATTCATAATTAATGTTTATCATAATTTGGGGAAAACAAAACATAATTTGAAAAAAAAATCATAATAGGAGAATCATAAATCTAAAACACATGCTCTGATATCACATGTAAATAAATTGTAGTTTTCATGCAATAATAATTCATTATAGAAAACTATTATAGGATCTTAAGATTCATGCGTCTTCAAACATTTATCATAATAGGATACACTAACATTGATCCATTAGAGATCCAATGAGAATGCATTATTCTCAATTTCTGTTCTTCAACCTCCTTTTCTCAATATATTTCTTTGTCTTTCTTTCGTCTCTCACACTCTCTTTCTTGATGGCTTATTATGAAAGAATTTCATTTGCAAGAGACAAAATCATAGTCCCTAAGCTAACATTCATCAACTTGGGATGAGCGTTATTTTATCTTTATCAGCACTTCCTATAATAATCAACAAATTCTTATATTTTATTAAATCATATTTGAGTTTATCATAATACTTTAAAAGTATTATATAATAGAATTAATTCGTCAACTAATTCTATCATGATAAGGTTAAATAGGATGGGGAGGGTAGTAAAGTGGGTGGTGATGGTGGTGTGGGTGATCTCTATTATAATGAGGTTGAAAATGTGAAAATGGATGATAGTGAGAAACAACTTCGTAAAGATAGATATAATGGTGGATTTGGGTATCTTTAGCTTACTATTTTGTACCAAAACACAAATTAAATTACTATTTTTAGTAGAAACGAAGAAAAGTACTTATGGACGTTTTTTATTCCGAAAAGAGAGGTTTCAATGGTGACTACGAAAAAGATTAGTTGAGCACTGACATGACAATCTATAGATGGGCATCAAACTGGCCCACTAGTGATGACACAAATCCTGTTAATCAACTTCATAATTGATGTTCGCAAAGAGATGCTACTATTTCAAGTTTCAGCATGGCTTAAGAAAATCCTAAGGTTTTTTTACCCCAATGAAAAATATAATTGATATATTATAATATTCACTAACTTTAATGTTTTACTATTTGCCCCACAAATTATAATAAAAATAATGTTTCTATACTTTCTATCTCGTATCTGTCTAATGTTCCATGGAACGTTAATATCTTTATAGGGTTGTTCCTCTAATTTGAGAGTTATACATTCAAACATAGAAATCAATTAGTATAGATGATTGGAAATTAACACTGTGATTTGAATATTTATATATAATAAAAGGAATTTTTTTTAAGATAATCGCTGAGAGAATTCACGTCATTCAAAAAAATAAGACGAGGTCAAGGATTAAAAAAACTATATAATAATTTTAACAATTAAATTGAAAATTGAAAAAACAAACCTGTGTCTGTGACGGTCTTTCTCCCTTTTGGGTTCCTTCCTCCATCAATGTCCCAACGATACTTTTGGCTTTTCAATTATATCAACTTCTAAAATCTTATAATCATATAATATAATTACACAAATATATTTTTCATGATCGTCCCAAGTACCTATTGTGTCAATTAGTTCAACTCTAGTAATTGACATTTTGGATCAATTGCATTTTCAATTGAAAAATATAAAAATTGCTTCTCAATTGTGTTTTGTCAATTTATTGAAAAAAAAAATGATAGAAAAGAAAATAAAAGAAAAATACAGTCTGCATTCTTTAGACAACAGCCCATTTTTTATTTATCAATTTCAGCGTGTTAAATTGAATTTGTTAATTATATTTATAATTGTGACCCACTTAAGATCACAATCAATTCAATAAATTTATATTTAATTTGGTCTCCAATATTAACTTGTCAAAAAATTTAAAATTAGAGATTAATTAGAATCAATAATAATAATAAATAGTTAAAATATTGATAAACAATATTAAAAATCAAATTAAATTCTAATTCATAAATTAATTATAATTTTTTATTTATAATAAAAATTATTTTAATTATCTATCATTTTCGACTTATAAAAAAGTATCTAACTAAATATTTTGAACTCGAATATCGATTCTTTTTCAGAGATTTTAAGTGAAATATACAAGTTTTCATACACAATTATCATGTCAATATCATTAAGATAAATAGTCACTATAATATATATTTAATTTTTAATTCAATAAAAAATAAACATTTTTAGTGAAAATATATATTTTTTAAACTTCATCAATAATTAAAATAATTAAACATGTATTTAATTTTTAATAATTGACTTGTGTGATTGTTAAAGAAAAATTAACATATTAAAGAGAATCATCAAATATTCAAAATTCACATAGCACAAAGTGAATATTCAAAACTGATTACACCTTAAATGGTTTTTTTTCTAACAAACACACATTACGACTATTAAAGATGAAAAGGTGTTTACTTATTTCAATTATGAGTAAAATTTAAATAAAACTAATTCTTTGTACTAACATTATTCTTTTTTATTATATTAAAAATAAAATATATTATACTGATATGATTATTTGAAATGTTACAAAATTAATGACAAACCCAAGTTGATTAAATATGAGATATAAAAAATAATAAAAATGTACTGAATTTAAAGATCAATTTTAGAAATATGAATAATAGACTTTATTTATTTTCATTTTTAGCTTTTGGGTGAAGAATAAACATAATTAATTGGTAATCTATTGAAAGATGATTTTGGTATCCAGCTTAATAAAGATATTGATTCAAACTCTTTTGAATTGTTGATTTTGGGCATAACACATTGCCGACAAGATCTTGGGCAAGATTATTTACTGTGTTGATAAGTAGTAGTGTTGATGCAATGGATTATAATTAACACTGCTTTCTTCCAATAATATTCCAATCCATTGTTAACGACAATGAGAACCAATCATTGACTTCTTCAACTTGTAAACACTTTAATTTCAACCAAGTAATGCCTACTCCTGCTTTTTACAAACTCCAGTTTAAATAGTTCAACACTATTTATCATTGCTTTATATAAAGTCAGAACTCATAATCAAGAAATATATTATTTTAAAAACAAATTGATCTTTGACTATTGTTTTATTTAATGTGGTAGTAGAAATGATTTTCTAAAAAACAAGGAAATAAGACTACAAATCTAACTATTTAGTTATTTATTTTTAAATTTTATAATACTTTTTTAGTTTTTTTAATTTTTTTAGTTGATTTTCATCTTTTTTATAACCACATAGTGTATAGTGAGATATGGTGAGATGATAATCAATTTTGATCAATTAGAATTTCAACTAAAGTAATTCTTTCTTTTTCTTTAAATTTCAAGTTTTTTTTTTCCTTTTCTTGGTTGTATTTGAAGGATTTTGTCGTCGCATGTGAGATTACAGTAGATTAAATAAATCTATATTAAACTATATTTATAATAATATGGTCAATTTGTGAATAAGATATCTTAGAAAAAAGTTAGACATTTTTGTTTTTACTTTTTTAAATTGTTGGAGTAATTTCTTAAAAATCACAATGATTAGTTTGTAAATTAAATATGTTGGAAGCAATTTAGACCTTTTTTTTAATTTATTCTTGTAGTAATTTAGTAAAAACATAGATGTTAAAGTAAGGGAGTTAATTCATGTTCTTTATTTTCAGTTGATTGGACACTGTGGGTGTATAAATTGAGAATATGATAATCTTGTGAATATTGACAGTTGAGTGAAACAAAAAATACGTTTTACTAATTACAGAGTTGAATCGGTTTATATATTTAAGTACTTTATTTTTATTTTAAAGTGATTATATTAATAATGAAATTATGATAATCAATTTATAGGTAAACTATCGATAATAAGTTGTGAATGATTGATGATATATTATGAATATGGGATATGATATATTTTATTGATGTCGGCTTAAATACCTTTTTATCCTCATTTTTGTAGTGTTTGTTACGGATGATCCTCATCTTGACGAAATGTTTAAAATGGTCATCATTTTGATCGAATGTTTAAAATGGTCCTCATTTTCGCAATTCGTTTTATTTGGTCCTTTTCTATAAGGCCGTTTGAATCATTAACGGAGCATTGTACAGGTGGCACGGTTTGTATTAGGGTGTGTTACGTGTACTGTACAGGTGTGGTAATTAGATATTTGGCAATAAATAAGTGAGTTAGGGTTTTGGTAAGGAATGTTTGGGCAGTTGGTGAGTTTTGACAATCTTGTTCCTCCATTCCCAATTAGTGTTGCTATAATCTTCTTCTTCCTGCAATCCCATTATATAGGTATATTACGGTCTCAATCTTCTTCCTTTACCTCTGGTTGTAATCGTTGGAGACAACTGTGTTGTATCACTTTGTGCACTGTTAGTGGTTCAACAAGAAATGGATTAATCTCGATTTGTAGCTGCAGAGAGATGGCAACTTTGAGGATGATAAGAACTCCAAAGAATATTGGTAGAAAATTTTGGGTACAATCTGTTTTTATTTTTGTGTTAATAATAAATTGTTTTAATTTTTGGTTTATTGATTTACAGAGTGGTAGTTTCAATAATGTGGGCTGCAACTTTTTCAAATGGTGGTGTTGATGAAAAGGATGTCATTATCATGACACAAATGAGACAGATTAATGATTTGGAGAAGTCATTAAAGGTTGTTGAGAAGAGACTGCAATTAGTAATAGGGTTCACTTATGTGTGTTGTTATTGTATTATTCGTACTGTTATTGTGTGTAATCTTTTAAAGTCCAATATGTGTTGTACTATTATTAAATGAAGAAATGAATTAGTTTGATTATGTTGATATTAGTCCCAACATGTTCAATATGACATCTTAATCTGAGCATTGAAGTAAGTGATATTGATCTAAGCTTGTGAAAAAATAAATTGATATAAGTCTGGAAGAAGTTAAATTCATAACATAAATTTATCATCATCAAAATGCACTATATCAATGTTTGGCAAAAGTGAAATTGAACGAAGTTTAAGGAAAGTCAAAATGCAGTACATCAATAATGAATTCTACATCAAACATTCCAAAAAATAACTAAGACGTTTGTAGCTGCTATCATGGCTTCCTCCTAATGTGTAATTTCATCCTAAACTGTTGAGATGGTTCCTCTGCAATTTCATCATAATCTGTAATTTCATCCTAAGCTACAACTACAATCCAATGATGAAATGACAAGTATTAGCTGCTTCCTCTGCAAATCCGAGCTCAAGAAAGATGAAGATGAAGAAATTTCCCTAATTGCAAAATTTCCCCTGAATTGAAAAATTAACGTTAATTAGCCATATGTACAGTACACAACACACCCTAATACAAAACATGTCACCTGTACAATGCTCTGTTAATGATTTGAACGGCGTTACAGAAAAGGACTAAATAAAATGCGAATTACGAAAACGAGGACCATTTTAAACATTTGGTCAAAAATGTGGATCATTTTAAACATTCTGTCAAAATGAGGACCATCCACAACAAACACTACACAAAAATGAGGACAAAAAATGTATTTAAGCCATTGATGTTTTATTTGATTTATGTTGAAAATTAATGAAATATTTTGATTTGGTTTTATTTTTTATAATAATGTCAAAGTGCATATTGTTCTAACTATACCAAGAGGTTGGAATTGCAATTGAATGTGTTAAGATGATTTCAAATTAAGATTGAGAAAATATAAAGTTATTAGAGTTGGGAGGATTATATATAATTTTAACTATTGATTTTAGAATGATGGTTGATAAAGTGTATGATTATGACTGCAGTTATAATTGATATTGTAGTTAATTTTATTTAAATTTGTATGAATGTGATCAATGATTATATGTTTAAATTACTTAAGTTATGGCCAGATTATGTGATTTTTTTTAATTTGATAGTGATTCTGAGTTGGATTAGTAATACATGAGTTTAAAAAAAATAATATAGTGTTAAATGTTCTTTTAGACTCGTTTAAAATGTTATAATTGCCAAAAGAGATTTTGGTATGTTTTGAATAATTTTGAATTTGTTGTAGGAGAATGTTAACATTAAATTTGTTGTAAGAGAATGTTAACATTAAATTTTATATAAGTTAATAGGTAATTATAATATTAAATAAATTATAACTTTAGTAATTATTAGTATATTTTTACTTTACTTAAAGAAAAAAGTATTTATAAATATTATACATATAATAATTTATTTGATATAAAAAAAATTTAAAAAATTAAACAATAAAATAATTATATTTCAATGTTACTAAAAATTAAATATAAATTAGACATAAAAAACTATTAACATAAAATAAAATATTATTTATTTAAAATGGAAAATATTATGTTAATTATAATTTTTTATTAAAAAAATAAATATTTTATTTTCTGATAATTTAATTATTTTTATGTTTAATTATATTTTAATTTTTAATAATATTAAAATATAATTATTTTATTATGTAATTATTATTTTTTTAACAAATAAATTATCAATTACATTATAATATCCATAAACAATTTTGTTTCTCTAACTAAAATAAAATTATTATATAATTTTAAAGTCATAATTTATTTAATATTAAAATTATTTATGAATTTCTATAAAATTTAATATTTATTAATTACACTTTAAACATACATTAATTAACAAGACCATTTGTTGTATAATATTTTTTTTTTCACTCAATCGACCTGTTTTTCATTAAATAAAAACAAGACCAACACAAAGCTTTTGTCTCAAGGTAACTTTTTTAATAAACAACTAGTTCCTCAACCCAAAAATCTTAATACAAACCAATTTTCTCTTTTGTTGTTGAATATTACTAAAGCAATATTATATTGCTAAAGTGATTTTAATAGGATAAAATTGACATGTTTTTAAATTGTCAAAATATAAAAAGAATTTAAATATGTTATTTGAATAATAATGATTGATAGAAACGTGTTAAACCTTACATGCATTTGTGAATTAATATATGACATGAATTCATTGAAATATATTACTTGAGGCATCTCTCTGAGAGGATGATGTTGAATATGGTACACATCTTTTAATGTATGTAATCAAAGAATAAGTCATGGATTTTTTAACCAAATATTTATAAAACGAAAACAAAAAATATGATGCAAAGATATTGGACATGTAACAAAAAGTTACACGATATAATTTAATTTATATATAAATATATATTAAAAACAGCTAAACATTTAAATAAATATTTTAAAAAATAACGTATATTTGAATTAAAACTAGCAAAAATAGCAATTTCTTATGAAAGTAATAATTAAAAGTATCTTTGGACATTGAAATTATAAAAAAATTCAAACTTTAATCCAATAATAATACTTTACAAAATACCAACTTTATTTGCTGGCCCCAGAATTATCTTGCACCTTTCCCACGTGGTTACACCACTTCTCCCTTCACCTTTTATTTAATTTTTCTAATATAAACTCATTAGTAGTACTTTATTTGGAGAAAAATTACTCGGTCAATGCCATTACTGGAATCTCAATATGTTCCTGTCTCAATTCATAGTTAAAGCAAAAAACTGCAATTGATGAAAAACAAAACCCATTATGCACACCAAATCAGACTCAATCACCCCCATTAAATTTATAGTGCTTCCCCACTACCACATCTTCAAATTTAGTTCACTTAACCTTTATGTCCATGAATTTAGAGTGATTGATGTCTACCACAGTATATTCCAAATTCAGCTCTCAACTATATCATTTGAGTAAATATTAAGAGAAGAAGTTTTATTTATTCATAACAATTTCACCGGAGCTAAACAAATTTCTCCATAGCAAACTGATATAATTTATGTTGGAAGTCGCATAGTAACTAAAGATAAAATGATTTCATTTGATACAAAATTTATTTTATGATTTTGTGAAATTAAATTAGATTTAAAATTTATTTTCTGATCATTTAAATACTGTTAATTTTTTAACTTTTTATCATCGAAAAGGCGAGATAAGAATAAAATAGTTTAGTATTGTAACGTAGACTGTGGTTGTGTCCATATAATGTGTGACCATTTGTGAGAACAGGACAAGGGAACAGAGGAAAGACAGCAATCTGGTCCATTTGCAGAGGCAACTAACATGATGCTGTAATTATGAGAGCGTAATGCAGAAAGCAAGTAAGAAGAGTAACCGATGCAAAAAAAATATAAAATAAAATAAAATGACATGAAATTGACCTACCCAACAAGGTTGGATTTTAGCAGCAGCAACAACTACTACTTCATTTTCTATAGCAACAGGGTGTGTCACAATTACGACAAACACAGTTACACCCTCTTATTTATCTCCATTATAACATTGCTCACAATTGCTTCTTTCATGTCTGCGCCATTATTTCTTGGTGGGTCATTCACCCATCACAAATTGGGGGGCAGAGACAATCCCATTCTGATTTTGGTTTTGGAGTTTCGAAGAAAAACCCTTGCTTCATTTCTGATCATATCCAAACTATGTTCACTAATACTGGCAAATCTGATCGTGACCAACTTGCTTTTCAACCTCCATGCTCAATCTTCATTCCCTATAACACTTAACAAACCAAATTCTTACATGTTATTATTTCTACACAACTCTTGTGATAATCTTTTACTCATTTTCATATGATATATCTCTTATCAAATTACGATGATCTTTATTTTCATTATTGTTAGAACTCTCGTATCAACTAAAGATAAAATAATTTTATAATATATAAATGGATATAAATTTTATCTTACAAATTAATTCTGTGAGATTGAATTAAACTTAAAGTTCAATTCTAACATTTATGACAAAACCAACAATATTTTAATTTACACATTTTGATATCCCTTGAATGGATCTTTAATTAATTTGAGATTTAGACTCCTAGTCCATCATGCTATTTGAACTTATTTTACCTTATTGCATCAGCATTTCAGATACAATCAAAAGTGTTTGGTTGTAACTTGTACCTTTCCTTTTGCAAATTTTTAACTTGTTTCAATAAATTTAACAACTAAAGTTTTGAGCATAAGTTTATGAGATTATCGTGAAACCTGCCGCCCCAAAACTGTAGCAAGGTAATGGAATGCAGCAATGCAAAGCATAACTGTTGTTGGATCAGTTAAATTCAGTGCAATTACTTTAGTCATCAATTCATGAATATATGTAATTTCAATTTTTCTTTTTTGGTTTAAAATGTCAACAGCAAGATCAGCCTCACTCAAGATAGACCAATAAGATTTAAAAGGTCATTTTCTTTTAAAATGCATGGGGATATAATTTATAAAATATTTTTTGACATCACAAATGTTTTTAATATAACTTATACTAGAGTTAAAACGCATAATAAATAAATGTATTTGATTATATAAAGTATATTTAGATTTACAATAAAAATTTAAATTGTGATATAAAGATATTTTAACTATTATTAAAGAAAATATTAAAAATCACTTTAAAGATAATTAGAAAAGAAATATTATTAAAAGAAATTACGAATCAGTTTGATAATTTTTAATGAATTTGAATTTGAAACACAGTAAAAAACATTAGGATAATTGGGTATCAAGAAGAATATTTAATTCATATGATATTAATAAATTTTGCAGAAGAGAATCGCGAGAAATATATAACATTAATAAAATATGAGTTTAATTTACACACGAGGAATTGACATCAACTCCAATTCAATACCTTATATCTTAGAGTAATAAATTTATGAATCTTTAACATTATATAATCATTTACTTTCTCATTTTTTTTAATGTTTAACATAGACTCATACTTCATTCCCAACAAAAAAAATATTAATAATTTATTTTTTAAAATACTCTTTTTACTTAAATATTTATTAATAGTTAAAATGTTTTGAAAATTGTTCAATTAAATCACAAATTGATACAATAATAGGAAAGTAATAGATTTTATAGGAGAAGAATAAATAGTAATAAATTATTTATAGTATATTGTCATTATTAAAAGAGTGTAATATAATTTTTACTCAGATACCCTTGAGGCAACCTCGAGAAGATAACCACATGAAAATGAAAGTAGAATAACATCTACATGTTCGAGGTTTTGTTCACTGATAGACTGAGTATTTCTTAAAACTAATGATATTACGAAAGAAAAAATTGGCAGCAGAAAATGGAAACTGAAGGAGCATCTAATAATCTGAAAACATTTGAAAAAAGTATATGAAATAATTAAAAAGAAAAAAAAAGGTAAATGGGGTGGAGAGCAAGAACATGATCCCTGTCTCGTCCCATTTGCAAATGGAGAGAAGAAACTATTTGTCCCTATTATCCCATCTTAACAGATAATCATCTCCATGCCCATTACCTGTTCCATCAACAATATGCCACTCTCTTTATCTAATATGTCTCAACAATTTTCCTATGCATCATGCAACTTCCAACACTCCATATTCCTTCAAACTTCAAAATTTTATCATTTACGATATCAACAACTTCAATTTGTCTTTATTCCAGACGGATTTAACAGTCATGTACTCCCAAATCATGATCAAGAGTTACTCAACCCAACTATGTGGCCTATTTCTTGCTACTTCTGTTAACAAACTTTCATAGACCAAATCTGTATTCTCTGGATTCAACAGTTCATATCTGTTTTACAGGTGATTGGTTTGATCTAAAAACAGTTTGAGTGTGATAGCCAAAAAGGTAAATTTAGAGCGGATACATTGAATTTGTTGTATAACTTACAGTTACTGCCTCTGGCTTTGCAAGCATGCTGATGTGAATCTCTTAGTCTTAGGAGTACACTGGGTTCCCACATAACCTCTCATCAAATCAACCATCACCAATGGGATTGCTAGATACACGTGACAACCTTGTCTCATCACATGGCACCACCTCATCATGTCTTTCAAAGTTATAACCACATTATGCGGTCAATGCAATAGCCTTAAACCAAATATAACTTCACTAGGATGATGCTAGGTTGCTGTCCAACGTTGTCTTTATTAATAGGACAAAGTTTAAACACAGTTCTATCAGTATCTTCATGTTATTGTCTAATAATAAGATTTCAACTTTTATTTTAATAACTGTATAATAAAGTATCCATAACATTTCAAAATTGAACGTCAATTCTGATTACCAAAAACACTTCTAAATTTTTGTGTAAGTTTTATCTTTATTATATGCCAATAGAATTCAAAATGCTCCAGAAAACGATCTTGAGGAATCACCTCTGCATTTGACTTTCACTTGAAACGTACTTCAAATCTCACCAAAGTCCATCTGCTCATGAACATATGGTCCAAAAATGCATAGTTTTCTTTTATTTCCTTTTTGCTGGGATTAACAGGGTGAAAAGCAGTGATTTGTCACTGTCAGATGCCACTCAGAACACAAAGCAAATTCATGACCAAGAAAACAGTAATGGACATCTATATCGCTATGGACAACCTTCACATCTTAGGGGGTCTTGTCTCTGCTTTCATCTTAAGTGCTAAAAAATATATTCTTGACAATAACATGCATACTTTTGGGCATCCTATAGACCTAAGGAATCAACGAGGTCACCAATTGTAACAGAAAAAGAAGCTTGGAACATATCTGGTATTGTTATTCTGCTTGAGAAGTAACAAACTCCAGTTTCTCAACTTAGAAATGGGACATAACTTTGAAAAGATTAGCTACTTAGAGCAGAAAACCATTATCATTATTATTGATTTGTCGCACAACGGTGCATCATTTTTTGCACATAAACAGAAGACGTACTATATTTTACAAGGGACCTATCGCTCCAAAATTTTTGAACAACCATATGCTTCTGAACTCGAGCGAGCTCTGATATGGATACGCGTGTAACAAACAACCTGCGTATGAACTCAACTTAGAGCACATCTTGGTACACATCACAACTTGATTAAGTGGTGGTGAAATTGTCCATTATGTGATCACAGTAGGTTGCTCCCTCCCTGTGTAGTCTTTGAGCTTTGACACGGATATTGCCAAATCTGTACAATAATAAGAGAAATTAATTGCATGGAAAATAGAGCGAGTAATTGATATTACTATATTTTATCTTGGTAAATGAAAATAACCTATTAATGGTTTTAAGGCAATTTGAGCATCAGCATCATGTTTAGAAACATCTGGTTCAAACTGTTCGATGTATACTCTAACAGTTGCTCCTGCAGAACCAGTTCCCTGTAAAAGAAAACATTGTGATTAATTTAATTTTACGCATAAATTTCCAATATGGATTCAACTACTTTGAAAGAGACAATGTGGACAAAGAAACAGATGACACGTACCGATAAACGATATATAATCCTTGAGCCATCTGTAAAAACAAACCGAACGCCTTGTTTTGATACCACACTTCCGTCTACCTGCACATGTAAAGAAGATCAGAACCGAACAATTGCAAGGAAATTGTGAATCGTGGTAGCTTGTCCATGAACTAAAAACGAAAAAAATGAATCTGATACAAATGTACACGATGTAAAACTTACAGGATCGGTGTATGTAAAATCATCTGCAAACTGAAGGACATAACTTCCTGAAGATGAATACTTTCAACACTTAAAAAATAGCCAGGAGAGTATTGGAAAAATTTAAAGAAAGTGATTCCTGAAACTTACCATACTTATCACCGGCCTTGCTCTTGGCTATAATATCTCGTAGGTATTCTATCATCTTATTGGCACCTTCAGATTCACATTCCTATACAAGGACCTAGATTTGTTAAAACAAAGAAACATTACACTTAAACAACCTCAGAATGTGTTACAAAATTGAACTCCAACCTCGTAGTCATATCTAGAGAAGAAATTCCTTCCATAAGTTGCCCAGTGCTCCTTCACGACGTCGGATACAGAGACCAATTTCTCCCCTGGCTTCTTGTCTTTGTTACGATGTGCAATAATAGAAAGCCAAGCTAAGACAGCCCTGTAATTGGAAAGCATTTAGATAAGACAGACGATTATGCATAAGACATACCTTAGATCAAGTTTGTTACGTTCTTGTGGTGCTGTTTCTCAATAAAAAATATAACGTGTATTATTTTTTGTCGTATGATCTTAACCTTTTGAGGTTGTCCCAGTTGAAGCATAAAATGTATTACATGTTTTAGGTTTTATAGGGCCACAACATTAGAAACATCTAAGCAATTTGATTAAGTTCTATTCTTGACAAAAATTCGAGGAAAACAATGACGTTGTTGGTCTCAGATGCAGGTGTCTTTCAGAATTCTAATAATTTCAAGATACATCGAAGAAGCTAGTCTAAAAAATAGAATTGTGGAATATCTACCAGATGCCATCTTTCTCACGAATGTGGTCAGACCCTGTTCCAAAACTCTCTTCCCCGCAAACTGACAAATTCCCAGCATCCATAAGATTCCCAAAAAATTTCCAACCAGTGGGGACCTGAATCCAGGGTCCATCTTTTGTTATTTGAGAACAATGTTTAAATATATGTGAAACTTATTTCATAGGAAGAAATTTAAAAAAGAAATAAAACTTGCCTCGAAGAAAGGGAGGTTCAGTTTTTCAGCAACACGATCAAGAGCACCACTTGTCGGCATTGATCGAGCAAGACCCTGCAATTAAAACACAGAATGTCCATACTTGTGCTCTACAATGTCAAATTCATAATAATTTGTGCATAAAATTTCAACCTTCACGCCATTCTTGAAGTATGGAATTGCTTCTGTATTGGCTGCAATAACTGCTACGGAGTCTGAAGGAGTTACAAAGAAACTTCTTCCCAGAATCATATTTCTATCACCATCCCCTGAACAAAGATTGAAATATATGAATCCCATTGAATAAACACACACAAAGACTAGCAAAACATTGTTGCTCAAGCATACGTCAACCACATCTGCAATATGTCTAAAAAGTGGCATGTTATAAACCATGCCAACACTTGAACCACAAATACAACGTTTAGCTTAAAATTTTTGGTTATATTCAACAAAAGATGGAAAGAGAGAGTAAAAGTTGAAATAATGTGGTGATATGTTTACCCAAATATTGCTAATTTCCATTTGTATTTTCCAGACAAAGAGCTTGTTTGAATGAGCTTTTTCACAAGCACTCGGGAAGAAAAATAAGAAAATGAAATGAGTTTCTCCATCAGTTTAAAATTAGCCTATGGAGAAGTTAAAATAAAAAATTAGAGAAGCTAAATGAAAAACTTTTACAAATTTGGTTATGAAAAAACTAATTTCAATTTTTTTTCTTATTTTTCTTTCTGAGAAGTGTTTATGAAAAAACTTTTCCCAATATACTCAAAGGCTAGAATTGGGGTAGTATGTATCAGTACTGATTTATCAGAATGTGTAAGAAATACAATTGAAAATATTTCAATTGCATAGAGGACTTGAGTCAAGGTTATAAAGAGAAGATTGGACTTCCCCAACAATGTAATCTACAATAATTGCATAAGCTAGTATCCCTAGAATGATTTAACATAGTACAAATGAATGCCCTTGTTCAATCATTTCAATCCCCTTTCTATAAGGGCAAAGTAGTTTTACTTCTAAAATGGCCTAAATAACTTGACTATACATAACATCAAACTGGATCATGTCATCCAAGAGAATATTTTCTTCAGATGAATTAGAAATTATGTATTCTTAACAGATTTGGTAAACAGAATTAAGATATTCTTTTTTTGTAACTCTCACCTTCTCATGGGTTTTCTCATAAATCCATCTAGCCTAAAATTACAAATTCACATGTACTGTTCACAACGCCCCCTTAAAACTGATCCAACACAACCATAAAATAAACCTATTAGATCCTAAACAAAGTGGGTATTTTTTTTTATAATAAACTGAACCAAAACGTTAATAAATCTAAGCATTCCCCTGTCCTATGTCCTGTTGCTCCCACCACATTGACACAAACACTGATCGACAAGAATTTGTTGCAAAACTATCATGAATCCAAAACAGAGCAAACATGCAAAGCAGGAAGCATCTTAAAATAGAGACAAAAAGGACACAATGCAACTATAAAAGGATGGCATCAATTTTTTATTTTCAATTCAAGTATAACAGGACACAGAAAAAAAATTCCAAAATAAAGCAAAGCAACTAAGGCAACCTCCACAAACAGTGGTCATTAATAAACCAAATCAACAACAGGCAAGAATTCTTTTACTGAATATCTGCAAACAAACAATTTATTTAAAAAAATAATAATGACAATTAAGAGATTTAATTATTTCCTCTAAGGTGTTAATCAACAATCAGTCTTATAAAATCAAGTACCAAAAACAACCGGCTAGGGTCAGAAGGCAGTAACAATACTTGTTTCCAAGGCTATTTCACAATTGAGACACATATACTAAAAAATGTTTAGCCACTTAATAATAAGCTGGCTACTGCATTGATCTCACATACCATCACTGGCAGCTCCAAAATCAGGTCCATTTTCAGCGTACAGAATGTTTACAAGGTCCTTTGCATATCTGCTCAGGAAACATTACCATCAGAACTAATGTTCTTATGTATGAAAACAAAATGCAAAGAAATAAAGCACTAAACTCACGTTAGATTAGGATCAGGATGGCCGTGTCCAAAATCTTCCAAAGGAATTCCATTTGAAATTGAATCCTACATTACATAATTAACACCCAATATCAATAACTTCATATAAATCTGTACAGACCCTAATAGATGGTGGAAATCAACAATCAAGGAATCTCACTCGTTGGAAGGAGGACAAAGTCCTACTTTTATTTCATTCCTGTAATTTTAAGAATCCAAGTTAACTATGGGAATATCCTATTTATCATTTCGTTTTTCGTTTTCTTTCTTTATAATGTATCTTTACTGAAACTAAGTAATACAAAGATGAAATAATTTTCTCTATACTCTGTTCATATGGGATCAATGTTTGTACTTCACAGGTGAAAACCAGGTGCAGCCCCCTTGCTTAACAGATGCACCACTACAAAAAGGTTGATCAGCCTCTCACACTTCCCAAAAAACTTTAGTTAAAATCAGACATTTACCGTACACTACATTCAAACAAAATTACAGGCAGTAACGTGCTCATAAAGGCTTTGTTAAAATCAAATTTTGAGTCTAATGTTGACAATGTTAGGAATGACTAATACCTATTCCCCAATAGCAAAGGGAGAGTTACAAATTCATCCGAAAATTTTATGGGAATCACGATATCTCATTAATTGGAATGATTACAGTCAACTTATTTCTATTGTCATTTTATTCCTGTAATTTGTAGATTCCTAGTTGATTCAGAAATATGTTATTTATCGTTCTATTTTCCATTTTCATCCTTCTTTCTCTATAATGTATTTCTTCTCATATGAAATAATATAGAGAAATATATTTTTCAGTCTGCTTATAAGAATTTAAAGGAGGAGGAGTGGAGGACCATACCAGAGTTGCACCAAGTTTATCAACGAAGATGGGTTTAGCATAAGCACCAGTAACTGCATGCATGGCATCAAATATAAACCTAAAATAAAACACAATAAATTTAAATACTGCGGGATTCTCATAAAGCCTAAACATTATAACCAGCCATGACTCTTGAGTTGGATTTCCCTACTCTATATTAAGAAAATAAGAAAAATAACATCCATAATTGGGAAAATCTAACTTGTGGGACAAAGCAAACTATGTACAAACCTATTATTTGTAGAATGACTTCACCATCTAAGACCAAGATAAACAAGTACACTGAAAGAAACAAAATTCAAAGCAACATGGAACCCCAAATAACCCAATATTTGCAATATTTAGGGGACAAAATGACTACCTAAAATCTGGACGTGAAAGAAGTCCTTTGATTAGCTGAAAATCAAATACTGTCTGCAAGGAATATAACAAACGAATAAATAAATTAAATAAAAAAACACAAGACTGGGATCTAGTTCAAGTGAAATATTCTATAGATTATAATGGAATGTAACTGAAAGGTTATAATGATGCAAACAAATTATTTTCACCTCCAGTAGCTCCAGATAGTCAGAGACTGGGTCTATTACTTCCACACTGAAGCTTCCAAACTTCGTAACCCCAACTTTGGATAAGTCAACATCAGGAACATCAGCGATCTTTATCTCAGAGATCTGCGTCAACATAAAACATTTAACCCAGTATCTAAAACACTTTATCATTGATAATAGGAAAGGACTCTTCCTCTGGGAGATAGTATTCTTACTAATGTCACTTCCAAATCATTTTATAACTATTAGGAGCATTTACATATAGAGATACACACAATACAGATGATATGCTATGTGCCAGTTGTTAATCATGTAGTAATATCATGCTGCAATGAAGACTATTAGGACTTAAAGAGATTTTACAGAAAACGTACAACAAGACTGACATGTAATGTAACAGCGTTCTAGACACGAGGTGTAAACGACAATTAATCAGGAATTGATATGGTATGTAAAAGCTTTAGACAAATTAATTCTTTATATAAGACATCACTAAATTAGTAATGATACAATATTATAAGATCAAGATTAATTCATCATACAAAAATACAACCTAGGTACAAGTCAAAAATTTTAAAGAACAGAATGTAGGATCAGAATAGTAAGTCTTACTTGAATAATAATGGGACACTTACCGACAGCGTGTTTCCATAAATCTTGTCAGTGATGGATTCTGGTGCAGGTTGTCCACTGCTGTAATTAAACTGGAATAGCAAATCCATTTATTAGACACACAGACTGATAGATTCACACACAGTCTTAGAAATTGGCCACAAACATCTTCTGAAAAAATTACTCTTCCACAAACCTGCAAGAATGCATATGGAATACCAAATTACCAATCCCCAAGCATAATATCCATACACACCCCCACAATAAAGAAAACCAGAGTGACCCCTCTGAATCAAAGGTTTTTCAGAGTATCAACCAATGTCCTCACCAAAGTTTAAAATATAGTAACTTCAGGAGTAGCCATCAGCACTTGTCAATGCACAATTTGATCAATGACAACTTCATGCATTAGAGTAACTATAAAAGAAAGTCACCTTAATACCCCAATCATATTCAGGACCACCGGGATTATGGCTTGCACTCATAATAAATCCACCATTTGCCTGATAAAATTTAAGGAAATCAGAAGAAATGAGCAAATGAGCTAGAAAGGTTATGCTCATTATACGCCAAAATATTCCAGGAGAAAAAAGTTTAACTGGCTTGCCTTTTGCTTTCTTATTACTGCAGAAACAGCTGGTGTTGACAAAACACCTTCCCTGCATTTGGAAGAAAAAGAAATACTCAATTTCTATTAACACCGCCACAGAAGTAATTGTGCATTGAACAATAACTCATACACTGACCCAAAAAAGCTGTTTTAGCCTAATGATTCCATTCACTAATAGAGCTCTTGATTTGGAAGAAAATTAATTGGAAAAATCAACTGATTAAGATTCTTACTTTCCAACCAGAATTTTTCCAACACCATTTCCAGCAGCAATTTTGATTATGATCTGTAATGCACCAAAAACGGGGGTAAAAATAAGAAACAAAATGATTCTTTAAATACAAAGTTTAGATATGATTACTATTGTGACATTCAAAAAGGTTTACCTGTGCAGCTTCCCGGTTAAAGTATCGACCATCACCTCCCAACACTAACAAACCACTCTTGTAATCCTCCGGAGGCAATGAGTTAAACAGGGCCTACAGATGGACAGGATGTTCATTTAAATTCAAAGCAAAATCCATAAATCACAAACAATCATACATTAAATAAAATTCTACAAACCTGGATCCAATTTGCAAGGTAATTTTCTTGCATAAACACTTTCACCTACAAAACAAATATGCATGTAGTTGTAAGAAAAACATTACTCCCACACTCAATGCTTCCTTATAACTGTGTTCCTTTATTAATAGCTTTCCAATTTGCTACAGCCAGTTAATAACCAATTTTCAAACAACGATGAAAAGAAAAATAATCAATACACGGAAAAGGCTATCAAACCAGTGTTTACTAAAGAGAAAAATAACGAGTAACTAATTATGTGTTAATGGAGTAAAGAGAAACAGCAACATAGCATCCTGAAAATATAATTAACAAAAAAAAGGGGACATCCAACATTAAGACTTTGTTTCATATGCTACAAGCTTTCTGATGGAGCATAAGCAAACCAGGAATAAAGAAAATCAAAGAAGGGTCTAATTGATCACTTTGATCCATGCAGCCCAAACAAAGTTACTGTATGCAGAAAATGAGCGATGAGATGCTTCAATTTCACCGCTTTAGATTACTGGTGGTGTTCCATTGCTCAACTAAACAAGGAAACTAAAACCCCACAAGCCAGGTACCTTCTTCCGAAGCCCACTAGTACCAGTCTTTTGCCCCTCAAAGGGTTTGGTTGGAATCGAGTTAATCTTGCAACAACAAAAATATAAAAGAAAATGTTAGATTTTAGAACTTTAGAGCATTAATATGAACACAAGGGACAATGCATAAAGAAAAAACCTTAATGCCTTCAGGTTCGGCAATGGCTGTGGAAGGGGATGAGGGTGCTGACGTGGCTCGGATGGTTGAATCGTAGCGAACTCTGAAGGGAAGCTTTTGAGGCTTCAAGGAAGAAGGACATGGGAGAAATGAGGAAGGTTGAATTTTTGAAAGTGGGGCAGTGGAGTTTTGCGATTTGTAGGCAGAGAGGATGAAGTTGTCAAGTTTAGAAGAGAAAGCCATTGATGGGTGTGAAGGAAATATTGTTCTGAGTTGTTTTCTGAGAGCAAGAGAGACACCGATGCTGTGCTATGTGTGAGTGATTAGTGAAGTGATGATTTATGAGAGAGAGTCTCTTAATTGAGATAGGACACATAGATGCCACATGTACGAAGGAACACTTATCTTGAGATTCAACATGTGAATCTAACTGTGAAGTGCTTTTTTGACCCTTCCCATGATTTTTGCCAAGAAGGTTACTGAACATAGTATTTCGATTGCAGAAAGAACGGCCAAGAATTATTCATCGGACCCCATCTTGATTTTCGCCACGTGGAAAATTAATTGACCGATTTCCCTGCCTGCGTCTTTCCCTTCAACTATTTTAGTTAAATTTTAGTTTAAAATCACCTAATACTGTAATTCAATAAGCTTATAATTACTAATTAAAATACACAGCTTAGATATCAAGACTTTATATTCTGATTAGACATTTTACATACTTTTCTTCTTCTATACTTTGGATGTATATTTTACTCACTACGGCTGTGATTAACTAAAAATAATAATTCAATCATTTTGAATTAGATTTCTTATTCTTGTTTGATTTTCTTGCATGGTATTAATATGTTAACATTTTTATTTTATTTTTATTTATAAGTTAAAATTTCAGAATTTTAAAAAGAAATTGTTAATGGTTAAAAGTACTCATTGTATTATAATTAAAAATATATAGTAAAAATTTAAAACATAATGATAATTAAGTATATTATTCATTATAAGTTTAGTTATAATATATATCATTGGCATGTTAACACTTGTTTGTTATGATTTTTTTTCTTATATAAAATGAACAAGATAAGGCAACACTGAAGTTAAAGTATTAGTTGCAATTGTGAAATGTTGACCAAGTTTACAAAGATATTTTGGCTTAAAAAACAATTTACCTTAAAAAGAATTCACATATAAGAATATAAGATTGACGTGGTAAAACTAGAAGATAATGGAAGATATTTGGACTAGTAAAATTAGAAATGAAAAATAAATTTATCTTTGTAAATATTGTTTCAATTCATTTTAATTTTGAAAAAAAAAAAATCTCCAAAAATTGACAGGATATAAAATGGCTATATATATGGATAGTATCTAATTTTTAAAACTAACTATTGAGATGGAGTCGTGAATAAGAATATTTATATCGGTCTCATCTTGTGAAAAAAACGCAGGACAAATTAAGATAGTGAGTTCACAAGCCTACATAAGTCTGCAGGTCGGCCCACAAGCCTGCATAAAAAAAAACTATACTTGTGTATATTAATTACATTTTTTATGGACTCTTGCATTAACGTTTCAAAATCTTGTATAGTTGAAAAAAATAAGTATTATGTATCTTTTAACGTGTTAAAATTTAAAGAATACATTGTGTATGTCGTAATATGAATATGATGAAAATGTTGAATTATCAATTTATCATCCAACCCCCTAAAGTCTTGACTTAATTTTGTGAACTTCTTAAAATTTTCCAATTTTTAAATATTGAAAATTTTATCATAAGAATTAAAAAAAAAACGGGCCAGTCCACATACCCACGGGCCAAGTGATGTGCAGGACGGACCAGTAATTGCAGCCCGCATAAATTATACGAGACGGAACGGACCAACCCGTGATATGCAGGCCTTATGCGGGATAGGCCGACCCGCATTGCCATCCCTACTCATCTTCATCTAAATACTCATTTCTATGCTCATGAGGATTCTTATATCTATTTTTGTCTTAAATTACTAAAATCACTTATAATTCATTAGATAATCTAACAAACTTATATTTATTATTTTCTCTTATTTTATATTTTCATTTCATTTGAATTAGTTTTTTTTTTCACATATTTCTATCTTTTTCAACTATTGTTCAATTTGTTAAACATTTACAAAGTTGACTCAAATATACGATGCAGTTTTTTCCATATTTGTAATAATATGATCACTGTTATGAATTAATGGTCGTCCATTGATTTATACAATCACTCATATGATTGATAATCATATTATTCATTACTCTTTATGATGTAATATTTTGTATTTACTATTTGATTTTATATCCTTTCT
>Ga0099822_1001963_pt1 | contig 25030 bp, 14 predicted proteins | sample CowpeawhiteBW_FD_76839 | JGI IMG/M metagenome (GOLD analysis project Ga0099822, IMG submission 76839) | Root nodule microbial communities of legume samples collected from California USA - Cow pea white BW | ecosystem: Host-associated > Plants > Roots > Nodule | place: USA: California | collected... | reverse complement strand
AATATTTTTTTACCACCATCCAACATATATTGTGGTTCAAAAGATACAAGATCTATGTTAAAATTTTATTATTATGTTTATTATTTGTTCTTTGCGTCATTTTGATCAAGTGATGTATTATAAATTTTATTAGTGTATAAAATATAGATTCATTATAATTTAAAAAATTGAAGTAAACAAACATTTAAAATATATTTTAATTTAAATATTTTTTTCCTTTTATATTTTTAAAAAAATATGTTTTCCTTTTATAATTTTTAAAAAAATATTTTTAAAGTTTATCAACTAGGTTTCATTAATATTTGCAAAATTAATAAATATTTTGGTTCTCATTAAATTTTATTTGGTATTCTAATCTAAAATGTAAACAATTATAATTTATTTCAAACTATTTGATATCAAAAAAACAACCATATTCCTAATATTGAATATTTGATAATATTATGTTTCCTTTACCGTAATTTTTATTATTTTATAAAAATTAGTTAAAGTTAATATTAAAGTAGTAAGTAAACGGGTACAGATATGGGTACGAGATTATACCCGTTACCCGGTGGGGATGGAGATGGGACAAAAGTTTGATACCCGTTGAGTTTGGGTATGGGGATGAGGATGAATTTTTTTTACGGGGATGGATATGGGATAGTGAAATCCATCCCCGCCCCGCCCCGTTGCCATCCCTAACTGTTTCTAGTTTTAAATACTTTAAAAGTCTTCCCTCGGCCTCTCTCTAAACATCTGTCCCCATATTATCCTAAACCTACTTCTGATTTCATAATTAATACACTTCTAACTACTGTTTACTACCCATCTCTTGTTAGTATTTTTTAGTGTGCTTTATAGTAATAAATCCTTCATCAATCCTTAAGCTTCTACAACACAACAAACGATACTTGTAAATTACTAACCTATGGGATTGTGTTTATCCTCATATGACTAGAAAATTTCATCATAAGGATAAAGATATTGATTTCGAAATATATTAAGAGAAAAAAAAAGTCAATGTTTCATTGGAAAGTAAGACACTCTTATATAACTAAAACTACATTCATTTTGGTACCGATGTAATAACATGTTAAGATTAATCTGTGTTCATGAAGATGACCTCTTTCACCACTCAAATATTACTTTGATCATAAGATCATCTTATCAACCTCCCATGTTTCAGGTCTTACTTCAGACTCTCTCTCGGCGTATATTTTAATTATTTCACACAAGCTGACAATAAAAAACAATCAAAAACGAATTTCTTTCTGTAAAATTAAAAACTAAATCAATGTTAAAAATCTCAAACCGTAGATTTTTCTATTTATACAATCTAAGAATAATGGAAGAGTAAAATTCTGAACAATTTTGTCCGCTAATAGGTGGTTTAATGGATAGGATTCGAGATTTTGTTTTAGACAAGACAGTGAGATACTCTTTCGATGCTTCTCTCGATTCACATTAATATCAAACTGGTGGTGCGTGGTTGTATTTAGGGATTAAAAAAAAATTGTATATATGGATATCATAATAGATTATTGATATTTAAATACTGATCTATGAATGCGTTGGGTGTTTATTCCAAGAAAAACATCTTTTAAAATATTTGCAACTATCTGCAAATTTTTTAAAATTTTCGGATATTTTTTAAACGGATATGTGTGGATTTGTAACAGATAGATCTTTTGTTAAAGATCATATAACAGATATACAGGACTCCTTACCATCTCTAGTCATATTAATCAGCTATAGCCATATTTATCAGCTCTAGCCCATTACCCCAGCGTGTACATAAGAATTCGGTAAATTCCCTTGCTACTTTCACCTTAATGAGTATGAATTTAAACCCTATAAATTTTGCACGTTCCACATTATCAAATCCAAATCCAAAATTTACTACGAATGAATGTCTCTTTTCCTTCGCATAAAGGTCAACCTTGAAAGAAAGTTTTTACATTATGAATTATCCAGGATTTAGAAAGAATGTTCACTGAGATTGTTGCTATACAATAAGAAACAACCCTCCATGTCATAGCTCTAAATATACAGATACACATCAAGCCAATGGCACCAGATTTGCATGTACAGCTAGCAAATATTAATAATGTCAAATAATATAACAACAATAACTTTGCCAAAATGTCTGAGACAAGGTAGAACCTTATATCAACATCGTCTGCATAGACTCGTTTATCTTTTCCACCACAGACAGCTTCAGATTTTTACATTTTTCTTTTCAAAAACAAAAGGATGCACACAGCATCAGAGGAAGCCTTCATCCTTGAACTACTTTATTTACAGACTTTATCTGCAACAAAATCTCACCAACTATCCATGGGAAGCTAAGAAAACACGAGCTTTCCTGGCTATAATAGCTGGGGTGATAGGTCACATGATACCATGCAGAAGCCATAGGACGATACTCCTGCGGCTGGCAACTAGTTTCAAACCATTCTTTAGCTTCGTGCTGCAGATTCTTCACTGAGAGCAGAATCCGATCTTTCATATCACCATATCTCCTGTTATCACGCTGCAAATATGAAGCACGGTTTTGCAAGTTACCAAGTAGCATTTCATCCTCAGTCTCGGCACCGTAGAAGTTCATCAAACTACTCATCTTCTCTGCGTACATTTCTTTGTGACTTGAGGCTGTCTCAAGGAAGGCCTCAAAACCATTCACTTCAAAGCTACGATCATATGCTTCTTCAGCAAGCGTCTCTGACCATACAAAACTATATTTTATTTGCAGTTGAGACTCAATTATAGCACGATAAAGTTTTCCTAGTACCCCCTTAGAGATGTACATAGGCTTGTCCACCCTCTCCATGAAATCTGGAAACTCTCTTGGTTTCAAAACTCTTGGCATTGCAGCAGGTGCTCCTGTCTTTGCAAAATCAACAGCCATGGAGTGAAGCTCTGCTAACTCCAGACATTTTCTACTCTTGGCCTTATCTGGTTCACGGTCGGCGTGAACTAGATGGGCGGTGGAGATAGCACCCAAAGTATCATTGATCATGTAATCCACGAAAAATTGTTGGATTTCCTGCCCAGTCAGGAAATAACAAATGAGGAAGCAGTTCTACACTCATCAGTGTACTTTTCCAAGAAAAAAATAATAATAACTTTGATGAAATTTACCTCTAGGGTCACCTTATGATCCATTATACGAGGTCTACGTCCTGTGTAGTCCATTGGAGCCTCAGTTTGACATGGTATTAGATCATTGTCCCAGCTTATGAAAAACAAATCTCCGTCGAGATCACCCCCAGAGCATTCATTTGGATGGGGCCTGTAGGCCAACCAACAAGTATCAGAAGCAATAAACATCCAAGATAACAATGACTTCTTGATGCGGAACAAGGTGCCAAAAAAACTTGTTATATCTAACACGGCAAAACAACAGAAATCTAATATCACCACCAAATGTCCTTCAGACAATGAACTTAGTACACCTAACGAACCCAAACAAAATCAAGTGGCACCTAGACAATAATAAACTGATGATGACTAGAACACCAAATTATTGAAATAGTATGAATAACATTTTGTTTTTGCATAAGTAAATGAAAACATCGAGAGAGTACATGCTGCAAGTTCTAGAATAGAGACAATAAGTGCGACAGTGATAGCATAGCTAAAAACAACACATCTTTTGTTAGCATATGATTAAATGACTCATGGTAGTCGATGACACCACACAGGACCAAAGATAAATAAATGTAAAAAATGTGTTAATTCCATGCTGAATGAAAAAAGGGTTTCGAGCAAATGGGATTTAAAATGTAGTCCATTATATACATACCTATGTCCGTTTTGTGGAAATACAAGGCAATCCTTCAATCCCTTTTCCTCTAATTCTTCATTGTAAATGGCATCAAGGACTCTTACGTCTCCAGGGTGAAGACAAGGATTTTTCGTGACCACCACCTTTCCGACTACTATACGTGTGGTATCATCATCATCCACTTTCCTTAAGTTGTCATCAAAGTTTTCCGTTGTTTTTTTCACTGTTACACGGACAAATACTTGACCATAATTCAAGATACCAGTTTCATCCAAGCAACCTACTAAGACCCGTCCCTTGGGAACAAATATTCGGCATCTAGTTTTCAAGTCAGATAATTGGTATGCATAGTAAGCCTTAAGCATCATTGATAGGTAAGGCTCACTGTTTGGCTCATTAAATTCATGCAACATCTTCACTAGAATGCTTCTTGAATCAGCCCCGTTCAAACTTTCCAAAACATCCAAAGCTGCCTTACTATCAGTCAACATCTTTCCCAACAAATTCAATTGGTCCTGTTGCCTTGCCAAAAAGGCTTCATCGGTTACTCCTAAGGTAGACAGCAGGGATATAATCTCTCGATTGAGAAAGCAAGGCATTGACTCACTCCATTTAGTGACACAAAGCATCCTATTTTTGGATTCAAACTTAAGCATGCTTTTGCGCAATGATAACTTCCTAAAGGAATGGCGATCAACAGTAATGACACCTTTAAATCCTCCAAACCGAATTTGAAATGCTGAAGGACTATGATCTAACTTCAGCTTTTGAGCAACTTGCCTAGCAAAAGATTGGGAAATTTTTCCGATACCATCTGAGAAACAGTAGCTTACACCATCAGTGGTAACTTCAATATCTGGAATTATCTCTACATCTTGAGGGGCCACTTCAAAAGTTTGCATGGAAGAACTGAACAACTGACCCATCCTCGCTGCACATTTAGAAACACTGCGGATATTGTTGAAGCATCCCATCCATTCTCTGATATCTGTTGCTTTCAAATTGTCATTAGAAGCAAATAACCAAACAGAATTTGATCGCAGCTGACTGGCAGAGAAGGCCAGGAACTCAAATCTCTTTGATCCAATAACAATCCCATCTCGAAGAATAGTCAATATTCGATTATATATTTCAGTTTTAGAAGGCTTTGAAAATATTCCCTTTTGCACACCAGTCGATACTGCATAATTTGGAAGCTTATTCCAATTCTCTTCAACAAAGGTAATCCTCATGAAGTCTGAAGCATGGGATGCAAAGTGCTTCACCACATGGTTTGACGTTTCAAGCTCAGGACCAAGGCAATAAATCTTCGTTGGGGTAATCAAGGCTCTATGACAGCTCATAATGTTATTATCTGTCAACCTTTTCTGTGAAGATTGTGGAGGACCTTTTTTCTTATTACTCAGCACATGCAACTGAGTCTTCACGAATTTAAGAGGCTCGTAACAAGTGAAGCCCATCTGGTGCAATTTCTGAAAAATCACAGCTCTAATTTCTTCATCTAAGCCTCCCAACAAGTCAATCAATTCATCATCCACCGAAGCAAGACTAAGTTTTTGAGTATGAACAAGAGAATTCAACTGGAAAAGGGCCTCGTAGGGTAACTTGGATTGCACCACACACTTTACAAGAGGAACTGCTTCCGTGGAAGAACAGAATTCTTCCCCATCCTCCAGAGTCAAATCTCTCAAATTTTCCTTGTAGAGCGGGAAACTTGTAAAAACATCAGAAGCCAAATGTTCTTCCGCAATTTCCCAACAAAATGAAGTAGAGTGCCCAATTGACTTCAGAGCCGAAAAGTCAGTTGTCCGCACCCAAAGAAACTCAGAATCCTCCTTACAAAAATGGTACCTATCACTCTTAAACTTGGTTGCCACATCTGGCCCCGTCTTTTTCTTATAAATCCTTGGCCCAAATTTAAGCTGAGAGGAAAAAAACACCGTCAAATAAAATATAAAAGAAAAGAAACTCAAGAATCGCACAAAACAATAATCCTAATTCACATTCAAACTTATTGTCATCCAACAAGACAACTACATAGAGTCCCTAAGTGCGTTTTTTTATGCTGCTACTCAATCATAGTAAAATATGAAAAAAAAAATGTACCTTCACGAGAATGGCATTGAGCTTGGCTTCTTCTCCCAAACAATAGCCATGAGTCTCCAAAATATCCTCAAAAAAAATCTCGAGTCGGTAACAGTCGCCATCATGCCACACCAAGAAGTCAAGCTTCCTCCTTTGGGGCACTACCAACCCCGCAACGCCCTCCCAGGAGTCGAGAACGCTCATGCGGTGGTCGGAGAGCATGAAGCCGGCGTAGAGGACGCCATTTTGAAGGCGGTGGAGGGGGCGGAAGATGATGTCTTCGGAGGCATCGGAGAGGCGGAGGAAGTGGGAGTGGATGAGCAGTTGTTGAAGGTTGGAGAGAGAGAGGGCGCAGGACTTGGCGTCGAGGGTCTCGAACTGGACGCGGCCGGCGCCGCGGGACTTCCAGTTGGGGTTGTCGGAGAAGATTTCGAGGGCGAAGACGGTGGAAGGACCCACCTTGGATTCGAGGAAGTGGAGGAGGTCCTTGGCGGTGGCGGAGCGAGGAATGTTGAAGACGCTAACTGTGTGCGAAAGAGGTGTTGTTGTCGTCCCCATGGTGATGATGAAGATGCCACTTAGTTGCAGAGTGAGTGACAGTGTCACACACAACACAGAGAGTGTGTTCCCATAGAAACTAGAAAAGAGTTGAATTTTATGTTACTGGGAAACACACAAAACCCATGCTCCCTAACTTTTATAAAGGACTCTGCTCTTCCACACTCAACTATGGCTGGGCTGGGCCGAAAACATTCTTGTGCACAACTTATCCAGGTCCGTACTCACATGCGAAGAAAAATGACTTCTTGCTTCCCTTCTAAGCATTTTTTTTTCAGCAACCTTAGATTTTTCTAAAATCTTCTAATTTTACATTTTTAACGAGGAATTCTCTTCATTTTTTAAATAGTTAGTTTAGATGAACTAATTGAAATATTTTAAATTCCAATTCTCTTATTTGGGTATAACAAACATACCATGTCTCCACATTGGATCAAGATCAGGGTCCGAGGGCATCGGAAAGGACACATCACACGCCCTAACTCCACGAAGGGATTGATGGAATAAACAGACACAAACCGTTGACCCTAATCTTACCAAGATATACAGGTACCAAAAACTGCTAATTCATATAGAGTCATCGAACCGACCTAATCAACAACTAGAGCTGTGTGCATTATATGAACAGAAAGCAAACGGTCCGGATCATTTGAAACAACAGTATGAACACGATACCAAGGTAAACCCATGAAAAAATACCCCTTGAACAAAAAATAGACACTATGTAACTTTATTACACTGAAAACCAGAGGTTATTTGTATTCCTCGGAACCCTATCACCATTCAATATTTCTTGACCCACTATTGGCCAAACCACTTGAGCACTAGGCCTAATGTCAGTAGGATCATTTAACCATGCCTCATAATTGGAAAAACGAGCACCATGAAAATACATGTCACCCAACCAAAAAAAGATGATAGAGAGTTGGCCGAAATATGCACTAAAAACTTATCGGGAAAAATCAATATAATTTTAATGTCGAATCAGGATCAACAATGACAGAAATAAAGTATTGGGTCGAACTCTTTTTTGATGTCAAAGTAATAGTTATGAATAGTCATAGACTCCCGGTAAAGGATAGAAGAGTACGACCTATTATAGAACATACAATGACGTTTGGACTTTTTGTTCGAGTCAATCTTTGGCCTCATTTGACCTTTGACTGTTTGATGCAAGTGTGTGTATAGCCTTGCATAAGTTTTTTCCTTGTCTTAGAGTTAAGATTTTTTAAGTAATTTTGTAAATCTTGTAAATCTTTGAGACACAGTGAAAAAAACTCTTTGGATGTGGTTGTTAGAGGAAATTGGATTTAGATTCTAAAGAATTGAATTAGTATAAACCTCTTGTGTGAGTGTTCTATCTTTCCTTCTCTTTCTTTTTGTCTTTGGTATAAACAATCAAACTGCTTAAACATCCAATCACACTGTTGTAATTATTTTAACAAGCTACTCTCTTAAAAACAGTTTTGAAAAGATTAAATTGAGTAAAATTTGGTAGAATCAATTTATCCCATCTTGGTTTGAGAAGAGTTGGCCTATCTATTTTAACAATTTTAATATTAAGTAATAAAAGTGAAGTAATAATATTGGCTTCATGAGACTTTTTTACTAAGTGATTTGTGTTAAAATTTGATCGCTCTATTTCTATATTATAATGTTTTTCAGAAAGTTATTTTGTAGTGTTATGTGAATTAGGTCATTATCAAAGGTAATAATTTTATAAGATATAAAAAAGACTTTTAAATACATCATTGGTCTTAATTTTCATGAATTTTGTTCACTTTGGTCCTCATTTTTAAAATATTAAAAAATGTCCTAATTTTTGTAAATTATGATCAACTTGGTCCTTTTATCTATGTTGTTTAAATTGTTAATGGAAGCTGAACAGTATTTGCCACATGTTATTTCAGCGCTTTTTTTTTTGTTTTTTTTTAATTTATTTTAAACTTTTTTAATTTTAGAAAAGTTGTCCACGTGTCAAGTTAGTATTGTGACACGAGACCGTATCACTGTCAGGTGTCAAGTCAGTATCACTACCACGTGCCAAGTTAGTACCCACGTGTCAATGTGGTAACTAATATTCAATTTAGTCTTAACTTCTGTTATTTTTGTTCAATTCAATCATAATTTTGTCCCTCTCTAAATTGACCAAATTTAGTCTTTATATAAATGTTATATTGAAATTGTTATTAAAAATTTAAATTTACATTACATATTTCTTTCATTATTTTTAAAGCAAACATAATTATATTATTGGAAAGAAATTATTTGATTTATGTTTGATGTTTGCTATATGTAAAAAATAGGCTTAGAGTTGGTTTAAAAGTAATGAAAATTTTTCTTCTAATTTTAAAAATAATGAAGAACTTTCCTTTTAATTTTAAATATAATGAAGAAATTTCCTTCCTATTTTAAAAATAATGAAGAACTTTCCTTCTAATTTTATAAATAATTAATAATTTTCCTTATCATTTAAAAAATAATGACAAATTTTCTTTCTTGTTTTAAAAATAATGAATAATTTTTCTTCTAATTTTAAACTAACTTTAATCCTATTTTTTTCATGTAGCAATAAATCTAATAATTTCCTTCCAAAAATACAGTAAAGTATGGTATAAAAATAATAAAATAAATATTTAATATAAATGTGAATTTTAATAAAAATAAAATATTCAGTATTACAATTATATAAAAATTAAATTTTGTCGATTTGATTGGAGACTAAATTGAACAAAATTAACAAAAATTGAAACTAAATTAAATATAAGTCATGAAACACTGACACGTGACAATGATATTGATTTGACACGTAATATTTGATTTTGACTTGACATGTAGTTGTGACACTAGTCTGACACGTTCGTTGATACTGTCATGATAATAATAATTGATAGATATTAATCACTTGATACGTGAACAACTTTTTAAACTTAAAAAATACAAAATCACCTTCGTTAATCATTTAAACAACCTATAAAAAAAATCAAATTAATTACAATTTACAAAATTTAGAATATTTTTTTAACATTTAAAAAAATAGGATTAAAATAAATAAAATTTACAAAAATTAGAACGATGTATTCAGGCTTAAAAGAAATAGAAAAAAATATGATGGAATGAGAAACGTAATAAAAGGTAATCCACCAAACATTTTAACATAGGCTACCGACAAAGTTGATAGATATTTCACTTATAATAATAATGTTTATATTGTGTTTATATTAAGAAGAGTTTAAAATTATGACCGGAAGGAAATATTATAAATTATTTTATTTTATTTGCTTATGGAAAAAGTAAAAAAATATGCATACAAACACGATAAGAAATAAATAAGATTTGTTAGTATGTTTCAAACCTTAAGGTATCAATCCTATATTAGACAAAAGAAGAACCAAAAAAAAAAAGAGAAATCCTGTAAATTTCAATAGTTTTTAATATAAAGCGAGCTACTAAGAAATAAAAGGTATTAAAATATCCTATTTAAAAATAAAAATAAAAAATTTTAATTTTAATAAAATAAAAGAGATAAATAGAATGTTTTTACAACATTATTGATACTTGTATATAAACAAAATTTCTAGCAACATTTATTTTTTAATTTTATTCTTTGAATAAAAATTCTTCTAAATTAAAATAATTATTTTATTAATTTTATCTTTCAAGAAACATTTTTTAATTTAATTATTTTTTTAAATTTAATAATTTTTAATAATAAAATTACTTATAAAATAAATAAAAATTATTTATAATAAATTATAAAAGTAATTTATATTTATAGTAAAATTACAAACATAAAAAAGTGAACAAACTTACGTGTATATTACATTTGTTTTTCATTGATCTTAATATTAATAATAATAATATATAACATAATATAATATAATGAAAATAAACTTGGTAATATATATATATATATATATATATATATATATATATATATATATATATATATATATATATAAAACTTATTTTTATTCATCTTTTTTATTAAATTATCTTTTGAATCAGACATAAAAATAAAATGTGATTTAGTTTAACTTTATTTTAATTTAAAAAAGTATGAATCAAATAAAAAATTGTGATCCGTTTTGATGGGTTTCATATTTTTGTATGTTACACTATGAAAGTAAATGCAATATTTATATCTTTCTACTGAAAAATGATACTATTTTTTTTAACTCATCATTTATTTCTTAATCTGATTTAGTACAAATCATTAACTAATGTATCATTGACTTTTTTTAAAAATCAATAATACACACTGAATTAAATAAAAAAATAAATGATAAGAGTCAAAATATAGGATTTAAGATTTAGAGTTTAGAATTTATTATAAAGCTTGATTTAGTATTTATTTGTCTTTAACATTTTTCGTCCTGATAAAAAAAGAAAATAATATTATAACTCTCATCATAATTTAAGTAAATGAAAACACAGTGTAAAATTCAGAATTTTCTTTCCAATCTATAAATATGATTTTTTTTTTTTTACAGTTTTTCTCTAATACACCAAACCAGAGACTAATTTACATAATACACAAGTTGCAGTGATAAATTTTTATAATACTACTTTGTTTGCTACTCAAAAGATACAAATGCAATTATATATATTATTTAGATTAAATCCAATAAACTTTTGCATATTTCTATTACTATTTTATTTTTTAATTATTTTTACAAATTTTAAAAAAAATTTCTTAAATAGTGGATTGTAAAATGGTATATCTAGTGTAAAAAAAACATTTTTCTTATTATAATACTTCTTTCTCAAACTAATAATCCTGAATACAAATCCTCTTAACACCATTAAACACAGGAACCCTTCTTCTCAACCAATATCGATTCAATTCAATGGGTAAGTAGGGAGAGACAAGGAAGAAGAGAGAAAGAAGCACTGCCATGTTTAAATAGGTTTTTATTAATGGTATAATGTAAAACATGAAAAAAAAGCACTATAATTGGCATGCAATTCTTGATAGAAGATTTACCTTCTTCTTCTTCTTCATACATGTTTGTTTTAAGGAAAAGGTGCATTAGAAGCATGAAATGTGGGGTTCTTGGACCAAAGCCATATCTTGGAAACAGAGAAGCTCTCACCTTTGGTTGAGTCGCTTATCCTCTTTCCCTTCACATCACCAGATTCAGACAAAACCACTTGCAGATTCAAATCACGAACCACGTACCTATATGAACCCATGGAGTAGCATCTCCTCTCATTCAAGCTACAACTATCTCCACTCTCTAACTCCATCCCATTGTTTCTGAATTTCCCAAGCCTCACAGAAAAAACCCTTTTCCCAACTGATCTTTCACTTTCTGAAAACCCGTTCTCTTCCTCACCCCTCAACCCACTTCCCACAACCAAGGAATTTGAATTGCCAATACCAACATTAAACAAGATAGGATTTTGGTTTTGACTTTGATTCTCCAGGTAGTTGGAGAGAGACGCCCTGCAAAGAGGACACGTGGAATTCGAGAGAAGCCACGTGTCAAGACAGGTCATGTGAAAGGCGTGTGTGCACATAGGAAGCAACCTCAGCTTGTCGTCCTCGGAGAACTCGCATAAACACACGGCACAATCAAACGGTTCCTTTGAACCCAGCAAGTCTTGGTAATGGAAAACTGGTAGAGCGTCTATGAGGGCTTGGTCTATACCCGAATCGTGCAAGCGGAAGAGTTGTTGAAGCTGCCTCTGAAGAACACGTGAGCGCGTGGAGTCGTGGAACCTGTTGGAGTTGTAGGTTGATGAAGAGGTTGGTGTTTTCATGAAAAACCATAGAACCAAATGGACAAGTCCATACACGAAGAAGATAACTGCTAGAACAATTATGACCAGCAAAATCAGTGGACTGATTCTGCTCAGAGATGATGGCGTAGTTGATTCTTCAGTGTTACCATCGTTAGGAGCTTGGTATGCTGAAAAAGGAGACTGAGGATATGACTCATACGAGTACTTCACATCACCATTTTTCCTCGTTTCAATCTCAATGTTGCGCATTTTCAATGTAGAATGACAACAATGATGTTTCTGTCCAACACTTCATGTGAATTGTTCAAACTCTTGCTGGCTAGTAGGTTGACTGTAGTAGACTTTAGCAAATGAATTTTCATGCTTCTTATAAAGAGAAAAATGAAGGAAGGGATGATAGATGGAAGAGTGTATATTAGCTTTTGATAAAGTCAACAGCCATAACCGCATTATCAGTTCAGTGGTTGGTTGGTGGACATGAAAATTTGTTTAACTTTACTTTTACACCAGAGATCCAAAACAAAAGTATAAGTTAATGGAGTGTATATATATGAACCTCTCTATCTATAAAAACACATTAAAAGTTTATATTCTGAATTATTAAAATAAATTATGTTTACAAGTTTGTGTCCCTCGATAATGCACAAATAAGAGCATCTCCAATGTTGATATAGTGAAGTGAATTGACAGTTTTATGCAGAGATTTCATTTTGACTTGTATGGTAACAAAAACACCAGATGTCTGTAAGGAGAAAAACAGAAAAGAAAGAAAAACAATAGTCAAATGATTAAGATGTTGACTTTTATGTACACTAACAATTGATAAGTTTAAGCTCCAAAGTTGTCTATTTGTAGGGTGTATCTTCTTTTTCCGAGTATAGAATCATTGCAGATAATAATGACCATTCCACGCCAATCTTGGCATGATGGCTGCAAAGAAAATAAAACAATAAAAAGTGAGAAGGGGATTTTTTATTTATTTTTTCATACATGAATGCTGTCTAAAGATTCAGAGTTTGAATGGACCCGTGAGTCCTAAATGTTTCTGTAGAAATTTGAAAATGTTGGTGGTTGGAGGCAGGAGTTGCAACCTCAGAAATTAAAGTGTAAACCTATGTAGTGTCTTTTCCAACTTGTATCGGCGTGTTTTGTTACATCATAGAAGCATTTGGGCCACATTTAAAAGTTGAAATGATGAATGTTAATTCCTATAAATCATAATAGCAACGGGGTGAGAAGTTCAGGAGGCTCTGTGTGTTAACCTTTCACATGTTGGGAGGTGATGGAAACTACAGATATCGTGAAAAGACAAAAGTAAATGGTAGGGTCGTGGATTCTTGCACGCATGGCAACTAATTAAACCTATGATTTTGTCTGTCCAAATTAGGTGTGAAATACAAATAAATTAATGTCCAGAACCCTTAGTTACCAGCAAGAAGTCAATAACATTGGTTCTGCTCTCAAGCGTTCAGATGTTATTCCCTCAACAAAACTGTGCTCACTTCCTGTTCTCTCCAGCAATCATAATATGATGGAAAAAATAGTCATTTTAATTAATGTATATTGCACTTTTAAGTTCAAAGGGTTTTTGTTATCTTTTGTAATGATTATCTTTTACTTTTTTACTCAATAAAAGACACCACTTTACACATTGTTACACAACTATAAAAGCCATTTTTGAGGTTCTAAATTCTAATATTTGTCATTACAAAGTATTCTCTTTTGACGTACAAAACCTTTCTTAAAAATATTAATATATATAATTTTCAATGAAACATAAAAAAATATTTATCTTCCATTGAAAATTATTTTGCACTCTGATCTAATCTCTTAATACTTCAACAAATTTCTGCATCATCCTTCAAAAAAAAAAAGAAATATCAAGCTCATTTGTAGATTTTGGCCAACAGTGAAGCTAATCTACTAGTTGGGCCTACATGTTTTTTTCTCGGTTTCTCACTCTTTCTTTCGTAGATATGATAAAAAAGAATCGTCTTTCCTTTTACCTAATTTTTTTTAATATAATTAAATTAAAAATATTATATTCATTTATTTTTAAAATTTAAGAACCAAAATACATCAAAATTTTGAAAAGGAACGAATTTCAATTATGGGTTAAAATTAAGTGAAAAAAAACATTCTTAAACCTTATTTATTTAGATCCATCACAAAATGCCAAATTTGCCAAGCAGTATTAGCCTGCAACCAGTGCAACCAGTGCAAGGAGGAACCTTCAGTTTTTAGCTTTTGGATTCGTGTGAATGTTATGTTCTTTCTTCTCGTTATGTACTTCCTTTCTTAAGAAACCCTCAAGTTTAGAGTGTGTGTTTGAATTAAAACGTTGAATTTGAATTATTACTTTATATGTTAAGAAGGATTTTAAGAAATTGAAATATATAATATTTGAATTAATTATAATTATTTTTTAAAATATTTTGTTTGAATAAATAATTAAAATATTTTATATTTTAATTTTTTTTGTTTGAATAAAATAATTGAATTTCTCTTTTCAAAATAAAATTTATTTTATAAATAAAATTTACAAAAAAATTAGCTAAATTCAAATATTAAAATAAAATTTAATAATTTTTTTTTCATTATGTATATGTGCATAACATTTATAGAAAGTAAAATGTTGTTAATTTAACTAAGTTCACAAAGCTTGACCTATGCATGTGTGGGTGGTCGAAGCCAGAAAAGTTGACATGATCAAAAGATTCACATAAAAAAAAATCTCACAAGACCAAAAAAGTAACAAAAACTCCAAGGGATAAGGCCAACCTATGTCTCTGCCTATGCAAATCGGTCTTAAGTAAAAATAGACAAAGTCAGATTAGGATCAAGTCAAGTTGATCAATCATGCTGCGTATAAGTTAAGTCGTGTCTAGATCAAATTAAGGTTGATGGAGTTCGAATTGAGTTAGATACACCTCGTGCTAAGTCAAGTCAACTCGGGTGAAGGTCAAGATAAGTTAACCTAAGTTGTAGGTCGAACTATGTTAGTCTAGGCTGAAGATCGAGTCAAGATGACACAAGCTAAAAGTTGAACCAAGTCGGTCAGAGTTGAAGAATCAAGTCAAATCAAACTGAAAATAAACCAAGCTCAACCGAGAATGGTCAAAGATTGAGATGAGTCAATTCAATTTTAAGGTCAAGCCAAGTCAAACAAGTTGAAAGTTAAATCAAGTTGGTTTGACTGAGGATCAAAACAAGTCAATCTGAGTCAATGAAGGTAAATAATCAAGCTGAGTTGATCCAAGTCAAAGATTATGTCAAGTTTGTTAGGATCAAAGGTCGAGGCTAGTCATCCCCACTCAAAGAATCGAGTTAGGTCAATATGGGCTAAAAGTCAAGCTAAACTGGTTAGGACCAAAAGTCAATACGAGTCAACTCAGACCAAAAGTTAAAACGAGTGGAAGATCGACCCTAGTTGGTCTAGAACGAAAGTTGACACCTCTAATAAAGAACTAATTATAAAATTTTTTTTTTTTTCTAATAAATTTCAAATTCTATTATTTTAATTATTTTTAAAATGTCTTATTAATTTTTATAAATTTCAATTTTCTTTTAATTTTCTCATCTAAATAACTTATATTATTTTACAAAATTTCAAATTCACCAAATAAATAAATTACTTTTAAATTGTTTTATCCATACATACCATTAAAAATCAGAAAGTGAGAAATCTAGATAGCAAATGTGTTTCCTTTCGTTGTATATCAACTTGGGTAAAATGGAACTGATAAAAAATAAGGAAAGTTTCTAAACACTCTCATTTCCTTTTTCATTGAAATTGCCAATCCATCACTCAGGCTTGGACTATCAGCAGGAGAAGAATTTATACATTTTAATGCCACTTTCAATAAGTTCATCCTTTCTACACCAGCACCTTGTGAAATAACAAGGACTTGCCAGAAACTCAATCCGTCCGTTCCTCTCTAGCCACCTACTTCCCCCATTTAAGCCAGATTGAATTCACTATTTTGAACTACATTTCTTGCCAGCATTCAAAGTGTAGAAAAACATTTTATTACAGTCAAACATATTTCTCAAAGAACTACTATCCCATTCGTCATCAATTGTTTGAGGGATGGAGAATTTACTCTACTTTTTATTGTCATCTTAAAAGAATTGGAGTTGCTATGTTAGTTTAGAGTTACTTTTGAGGAATTTTTTACATTGGTATAATAAATGCACCAACTATTGTTACACGTTTTTAGTAAATGACTTCTTTTTATGACCTTTTAAACCTTAAGTAGCTAAAATGTTATTCAAAAAAGGGACACGATTAAAATGTTGTGTTTTGGCTGTAAATTTTTTTTAATTATTATTTTACTCTTGACTACTTAGTCTATATACTACTGATGTTAAGAAGAAGAAAAGTTAAGCCACTATGCAAATTTGTCAAAACTATCCGTCGGTGTTCATGAATAAAGACTCCACTGACAAGAAGAAACATATTTCCATAATTGGAAGTAATATTTTTAGATAACTATACAAGAGAAAACTGAAATTCTGAACATGTATCTTCAACATAATTTTTTAAAGGTAATGAACTACATAATGTAAAATTCAATGAAAGCTCTAACTAAATATTATATTATAGCTTTTCATGAAATTACTGAGGAATGAGAACTGTAATTTTACAGGCAGAAACAGTGAACATAATCCCTACGTCTTATAATTGAACAAGTAACAATGATGTAATAATGCTTTGATTGGTATTACATGGACCCTTTAAAGGTATGATTGGGATACCATTAAACCCGCTTAAGGATCAGCATGACCAGGAATGTCATCATCACTAGATCCACTGTCTTCTTCACTGATGTCTTCCTCATCTCCACTCTCCTCACCAGCTGTAGAGTTGCTAATGTTTTCCTTCTTAGCATACCGCTCACAATACTCTGTCCCCACAAATAGCAGAGCAATGTTTATACATCTTTTTTCACCATTAAATAGCCCCCCCATTCACCAAAGCATCCTAACTTTACAAATAAATCCCAACATTAAGAAATACATGAAGCAGTCTCGGGTACAAAAAATATCATCGTGTTTAAATAATTTCCAGCCTCTGGTCAAAATATATAGTGATGAACCATTATACGGGTCCGGAGCACAAACACGGTTTTATCATTACAAACCAGAGTCCAGATGTGATTCGCACGGGAGGTTAAGCTATTCAGTCAGAAACCAATTAGTTAGGAAATTTGTATGGAAGATTACACTAAGGGTCCGTTAAGAGCATGCTAATCACAATCGTAGTTGAAATGCAATTGAATTTTGGTTTAGAATCATGATTCTTACCTTTGGATGAAGCAAAAAACAAAAGGTAAGAATTGAATTATAATTCTATTCTGACTAGAATTACATAAATTTAATAAAAAAATTGATCCCCAATTGGCGGTGGCAGTAAAAGGTGATGATGACAACAACGCGGCGAGTAAGCGGTGGTCATGGTGGCAAAAAGTAGTAACAGTGATGAAAATAGTAGTGGTACTAACAGAAATAGGAAACCAATTCCAATGTCCAATTCCCATTCTATGCACAAATCCATGCACCAAACAAACACTGGCAATCATCAGATAATAGGCATTGCAGTTGGATCACTAAAATAGGGAAACCAATATAACGTGTCTTCAATCATCAGAAAAAGTAGGACAAAACAAACAATTGCTCACCTTTAACTTTCTGGTCATATAACTTTTTATCCTTCATCATTAACGATGCTGCATCGCCATTGAGAGGATCTGAAGCATTTGGATAAAGCAGGAGTTGTGGAAGAAAAACTTCAAAGACATTTAGAAGATCTGAAAAACACAAGAAATCTTGGTCACTTAAAAGAAACAAAAAACATAACAGATTAGCCAGAAAAAGAGAGAGGACATTAATGAAGGAGGATATTCTATATTCATGTTGAATTTTCATTCAGATAACAGAAACTTCACACGATAGATACTTGAAATTTTACTATGAAAGCATATAACTGAATTACCAAACATTGGGCTCCAAGATTGGTTAATGACATCCAAGCATACAGAGCCAGATCTGCAGTTGATGAAATGTGCAAAGCAGAATCAGTCATAATCCACTAGTGCATAAACAATAGCAAGCTGTTTCAGTGACTTGATACTCCTTAGAAATATCTTGTACAAAATCCCAAAACAATGAAACATAAACAGCAGACAGAAATTATTGACATGTATCATGGAACCCAAATATGAAGGTAATAATCCATTGACCCATATTAGTGCAGAAACTACATAGAGCAGGAGAAATATTCACCCAAAAAAATAAAGATTGACTAATAGCATATGAAGTGCTCACAACTCATCGACATTAGGGTGGAATATTTTGTTCACAAAGCCAATAGAAGGGGATTTATATGGGTAAGCATCAGGAAGCTCGACACGAATTTTCCAGACACCACCTTCATAAAGACCTGCAATAATCACGTAAATGTGATAAATCAAGGAACAACCAAATAGCTTAAAGACAAGTAATTGGTCATTGTGCTCACAATCGCATTTAAAGATAAAGAAACCCGTGTCAAGCTAGAAGATGAAGTATGACAAGCAAATATTATGTGGAAAGTTGTGTTGATAGAAATAAAGCAGCTTCTCATCAAACTCTTTTTGTCATCCATTTTTTGTCTTGAGAAAGGAAAAAAAAGGGAAATATTTATTTTTTAAAAATTGAGTGGTAAGTAATTCTTTGTACACATTTACAGTTTCATCAAACAAAAGTGTAGGTTAACCAAAGAATTTTGACAGTACTTTCTTTTGGACCATGAAACTCAACATTGAATTCACTAAGTCCATCGTTTATCGTCTCCACTGTATAATCACTCATCATCCTGAAAAGAAGTAAGGAATATTTGAGAAATATGACTACAAAAAAAAATTGCTGCGAGTAATCAAGCATACATGACCATGTGGATAAAATGCCAAGAGCAATAGTCTTGGAATTTCCGTTCATCCAACAGATATAAGGAACAGTCATCAACATGAATTTACAAATTAATACATGCATACCCTTTCTAATTCTAGACTGATGATAGTATATTAGCATCATTTGACACCATTTGGATAAACTTTTAACAAGTACTTCTAGCAGAAAAAGAAAAACAGAGAGAGAGGAAGAGAAAATGAATGGAATTTCTCTCCTAAGTTAAAATTAACTTCACATATGTCAACTTTTACAGAAATGGGGGTATATTTACCTTTTTTCCTCCTACAATTGTTCGTTGGAAAGTTTACTCATACTAGGCTTTTGCGACTTTGTTTTTTTGGGTCCTAATAGAAATGCACATACTTCATAAGCCTCACTAATTATGCAATGCATTTGAAGCATATAAAAGACACTTGATATTGTTGTACGGCACAGGTTACTAAATTAGATGAAGCACATATGCCTTCATTATCAATTTCAACCATGTATTCCATACATAAATGCAGCATATAATTTAAACTTTGTCTACACTCTGTGATCATGTTCCTGTAACCATATCTACCAGTTCATTTGACAACAGCCTATAAGTACCAAGTCGCACCACATAATGCTACAGCATCCTTCAGTGTAACAACTTCTATTTAGGTAACAAAAATATGCATAAATGATAATGCTACCAACATATCATCGTTACTTAGTCAAAGACCTATATTTACTCATTACAGGACCAACAAAGTTGCACTATTTACGCGATGTCAAGAATAACAAGTATCGTATGTTATTAAGACATTTAATTTTTGGGAGGAAGAAAAGGAAAGTAGAGGGAACGGGATCGATTTATAATGAGTTTACTTGACAAAGAACTACATGGTTGCGGTTCAATATAAACCATTTACAAAAAATGTTCCTCTGAAAAATAAAATCATAAAAAAAGCAGTGGTTTAGTTCCCTACCACAGGGAAATAAGATGGTATGACACAAGAAGAGGCACCATGAGGAAAACATAAACTCCCAACAGACCAAGACTAAGTAAGAATGTTCTTTTTCGCTTCTTTTTAATTTCCTCAATTGTTCTTAGTAATTTGCAGATCCCTATTCCCACTAAAAAGGGTGAAGTTTATGTTATGAATACAAATCAGCTTATGCTAAAACGTAATGTGATGGAGAAAATCATAAGCAATTTTTTTCTTTTTAATTTAGATGTTGGATTCTATGCTTGGCATATCATGCTATGATGAATTTGATTGTCACTTCCAGGTGATTTTTCATGACAGAAACAGCCAATTCATAATCCTTCCTTCTATCATGAATGTTAATAAATGGGTAAAACAAATTTCCTATTAAGTATTGCATTTCTAAACTTAACTCCAATGTCTACTTTTTATCACTTAACCCTCTTGTTTGACTGCAACTAAAGCAGTTTTCCAAAATTCACATTAGGCCCCTTCAAATCTGGTTTTCCAGCGTCTTGTTAGCTTCTTGCCGATCAACTAAGAGTTATTTTAACTTGAAAACAAAACTACACGGCATTTAGTGATTAACAAAAACACAAATTATGGTAAGTTAGGAAAGGCCTGTACTTCAACGGATTTGGACAAATTTTAATCCTTTATAAATCTTACAAATTATTATATATAATGGGTGTTTCATTTCAACAAAGTAGTCCAGGTCCTTCTGTGTAATTGAGCTTTAGATTTTAAAGGGGCTTCTCTTTAAGCCAAATAAAACTTACTCAAATCCACCCACATTATGAACGTGGTTTCAAGATAAAATGATACCTCGAGAAAATAACCTACAATGTGCCAAATGTGCTTACTCATCACGTCATACTAACAGTCAAAACAAACTAACCATTATATATTTCAAAGAATTTGACATATACTGCTAGCCACCTACTTCGAGAAAAAATATACAATAAACAATTCAAACAGTTTAAAATAATGTAACCATAAACACTCAATAAAACAGTCCACTTACAATTTCATAACATCCATTTCTCTTCTCTTGCTTGGAGATGACATTTTGATTATACAGATCACTTATTTTAACCTGCTACAGATACAATAAAAAAAGTTTAATATCTGCCAAATGTACATATTTGTTCTCATCTCCACCAAATCAGAAGATACAAAAACAAAACCCAATTTCGATTGCAGTCCATATAAGCTCAATTCATTTGTGTTAAATTTAAAATAGGATAAGGAACTTGATGTATCCCAATATGTTTCTGGTAGTGTCCTACATATCAAACCAAAACATAATTTTGCCAACAAAAGATTCATCATAAGCTGATAAACGATGCAGATAAATGATACAGAGAAGCAGAAAACCCAAGTATAAGAAACTTTGTAATTGTCTTGATGCTGTTGGAGATCTCAAGTTAACTAAAGATAAGGCTAATCTACAATATGTACATAAAGAAGTATGTACATAAATGCAAAAATCAAGATCAAGAAGATTCATATTGATCTATAAAATGAAGCCACATCCGTAAAGAAAAACACCATATATCATACAAAGATAATACTAAACGTGAAGGAGATTATTGAAGATTTTACACCCTATACCATATAAAGATAATACTCAGAGTGAAGGAGGTGTATTCAAGATTCTGGATTATATAAATAGGAATCCTCACCTTGCGGTTCTGTGAGGTTAAACTCACTTCTTAATAGATATTGATCCACAAAAAGAAGCCAAATATGTGAAGAAAGAGACCCTATATCATATGAAGATAGTACAGATTCGAAGAAATTATCTTTTTTAATGAATGTTCAAAATATCATTCGACATCAGAAATTAATTCCATTCACTTACTCTCTTTCGACCTAAAAACTACCTCTCGATTTGGGCCATTTTATAAGAATATAAAATAAAGCAATTAACGTAGTTGACAATTTAGAGATGGTCTTTTAGAAAGAACCAAGAGAGACTTCGAAAAAGAGAGGCTGTATATATGAAGGGAAACAACTTGATTAGGATACATCAATGCGTTTCATTGCATGTCTGATATAGATTTTTAGAGAAATGGTTAGTTTTCAAGTTCTCTATATCACTTGAAAGAATAAGCAATTATTCTTCCTAAAGAAAAGCACAATAGTCATGGATCAAACAGAAAAGGACAAAGTGGACAAGGAAAATTAAACACAAACATAGACATAGTTGTTTAGGTATATACTACACAGCTCTGTTCATCACAGGGCATACATGTAGAACTTTACACTACAGGCAAAGTTACACCAAATTCTTACTCAGTAAAGAGTAATCCTTCAACTACGATGAAGGCAACAAAAAAACCTCTAATTTCAGAAGGACAGGAGAATACTTAAGCTGGTGAAAAATCCCAACCCAATTAGACAACATTACCACCCTTCCAAGTATTGAAGCACAAGGCTACCAGGTCCAAAGGAGAACACCAAGCAACAGTGACTAATGCAAGGGTCTGATGAATGTGCAGGAATAAGCTATACAAAGTGCGTGATACACAATGTGGCACAAGTGCACGCTTCATTTGGCAGGAAGTGCAAATACATGAAAGTCCAAATCTTTTGCAAACGACTGCGTCCATTTCAAAGAAAGGCAAATACCCAAAATTCCTTGTCTTACTTCGATAAACTCCCTAGCCAGCAATTCGGCAACGGAAGGCAAAAATGAGAAAAGGCATATTTGCGTCAATTGAATAAAGCGATACCGACAAAGAAGGTTACAAAAGAAGTATTCTAGATTCCGGTAGAAAGATCTATGGCTGACCCATTTAACCAAAGATAGAGGAAAAACAATGCGTGAACTGCTATTGCTAAGCATGCTTGAATTAGTGCAAAATCAAAGGGAAGAGAGGATAAGAGAGGAAAAGCTGATTGGCATAAAAGAAGTGAAACTATAATTTGGGGGAAATGATGGCTTGCCTGAAACCCTTGTAGCGTTTTGGTGATGGCGTTGTGATCAGAGAGTAATTGAAAAGAAGAGAATTGAGAAAGGAAATGAGGAGGAACACATATATAGGGAGTGGGTGGGTGTGAGGGAGATAGAATGTCGACGTGGCACATAACACGTGTTATATGAAGGTTCGGCAATGTGGCAATTATGTTTCACCATTTTTCTAGTAAGTGCAATTCCTATTAATTACCTAGCTAATTCCAATTTATTACTCTAGGAGCTACAATCACCACTTCAACTGCATTTATTATTAATTTAACATGCTATGCTCAATTTTTCTAACTATGTTACTCTCATTTTTATTCATATATAACTCTCGTCTTGTTGGAAATCACAAATTTTCGTAAAAGTAGATTTTATTTATGACTTTTATTCATGTCCTTAATTAATAATAAATAATGTATTAAATAGTATAATCATTATTTTTCTATTATATATATATATATGACAGGTGAAAAGATATTAATTTTAATAAATATTTATTCTAATTTAAATGTGAATTTTTAAGTATATTTCAACCACCTTATAATGAGAAAATTTAAACTAAAAATCGAGTTTTTTTTTTATAACATTTAAATTCATTAGTAAATATTTTTTAAACATATATATAGTTATAAAATATGTTAGAAATCTAAGTGTGAGTCTAGGTTTCATGTTGAGTAAATATAAGAAAATAGAGCACCATATAAGAACAAAGACCTCAAACTCATTGTTTTAAGGTTTTGAGTTGAGAGTGCTGTCGATATCTTATATGGTTGAACTCAGGTCTCATTAGCATTGTATCTCTCCAATAAACATTCTCCATCCTTAAACCTAACAAGTCGTATCAGAGTCGATGTCTAGTCTTGGTGACCGGCTAAGACGAATACAATAAGAGAGTGGAGCACTATAAGAGGTTTGAGTTGAGAGTAGTGTCAATGTCTTATGTCTTATGTGATTGAGCTCATATCTCACTAGTATCGCATCTTCCCATTAAACCCCCTCTCTCTTTAGACCTAACAAAATAAAAAAATAATGTTTTCATAAATATTATAAGTTTTGATGCACAATGGATGGATAAAATGAACTAAATTTAACTCAACTATGAAAAATTATATTGAATAGAAATGTAGTTTGAAGAAACTAAACTAATGACAAATAATTTGTGTAAACTAAAATGAATTGCTTTTAGGGTGATTGTACAACTCCCAATGGTTTTATAAGTAGTAATGTTTTACATAGATATGTCTAATAAAGCTAAGTATTTATAAATAGTTAGTTAATAAAACATGTACTCTATAAATTATTAAAATTAAAAAGTTTAAATTTATTAAATGTGGCAGTTTTAGTAAAAAAGAAGAAGCATAATTTCACATATTTATTTTGAAAAAAAAAACAGTTTAAATTAAATTTGAACTGAATAAAGTAATACCTAAAAGAAACTATAGAAGATCACTTATCATCAAAAATAGATAGATTAGTTAATTGTCACAACCCTTAAGTTTTTTTAATCTGCTTCAATATTAACTTTCATACTTCATTTTCGACCGATTTAATTTTAAATTGCGTATCATATTATTTTTAAAATTTTATCAGCATAATTTAGTTTTAAAAGTTCAATTTTCTAAGAACCGAGTTTTTAAAAATAAAACTAAGAAACATTTCAGTTCATTTAAAAAACATAATTGAAATATTATAGCTGAATTTAGTGCAATTCATTACTAGTTCAATTGAATAGTTTTTTTAACACACAAAACGTGATATACCTTATAAAATTTGAATGCCTATTATATGGAAGATCATTTCAATAATTATGAGATATTTATATACTATAAGATAATAACATTTTCAATTTGATAATGTAATTAACCAAAAATGATAAAAGTTATTTTTTTTTATAAATTTGTCTTTTGCTTGAAAGTATATATATATATATATATATATATATATATATATATATATATATATATATATATATATATTTTTTTTTTATTATTTTTTTTT
>Ga0099822_1001950_pt1 | contig 25066 bp, 9 predicted proteins | sample CowpeawhiteBW_FD_76839 | JGI IMG/M metagenome (GOLD analysis project Ga0099822, IMG submission 76839) | Root nodule microbial communities of legume samples collected from California USA - Cow pea white BW | ecosystem: Host-associated > Plants > Roots > Nodule | place: USA: California | collected... | reverse complement strand
ATGACATCCTTTTCATCAACACCACCATTTGAAAAAGTTGCAACCCACATTATTGGAACCACCACTCTGTAAATCAATAAACCAAAAATTAAAACCAATTTATTATTAACACAAAAATAAAAACAAATTGTACCCAAAATTTTCTACCAATATTCTTTGGAGTTCTTGTCATCCTCAAAGCTGCCATCTTTCCGCAGCTACAACTCGGGGTTAATCTATTTCTCGTTGAACCACCAACAGTGCACGAAGATTGAGACCATAACATACCTATATAATGGGATTGCAGCAACATCAATTGGGAATGGAGGAACAAGATTGCCAAAACTCATTAAGTGCCCAAACATTCTTTACCATAACCCTAGTTCACTTATTTATCCCCGAATATCTAATTATCTAATTACCACACCTGTATAGTACAAGTAACACACCCTACTACAAACCGTGCCATCTGTACAATGTTCCGTTAATGATTTAAACGGCGTTACAGAAAAGTACCAAATAAAACACGAATTGCGAAAATGAGGACCATTTTAAACATTCGGTAAAAATGAGGACCATTTTAAACATTCTGTCAAAATGAGGATCATCCGTAACAAACACTACGAAAATAGGGACAAAAAGGTATTTAAGCCATAATTTAAATTTAAAATATTTCCAATGAAACAAATCCACTGGTGATACATGAAAAATTAAAGAAATTAAATCAAAGTTAGTGTCCCTAGCTACATTCTTATTAAAACTACGAGTTAGTAAATTCATTCATTGTCGTGAATAGTTCTACCTTTTCTTATTAATAACTGTATGGTGTGGTGGACCAACTCTTGCTACATATAAATATGTTAATAAAACCTATGAATAATAAACATCTATCGGGAGCAACATGTACATTTACTAGAAGAGCTTGCTAGCAAATTCATCTATGGCAATTCCTTCCCTACGACACGAAGCAGACTTAGATGCAAGCTCTCTCAGCTGAAACCCGCTTCTTCCCAATTGCATAGCCACCTTGTTCTCAAACACTTCACCATTTTCTCTTTTCTCCATATCTTTCTCTTCGAGTGTTGCCTCAACACTTTCTTCCAACAAACGCAAAAACCCTCCACAGAATCTGTACATTTCAAACACCATTCCCACTTGCCCTCCATGCTCAAAGGAGTTAACTATAGCACCCAGAGACCCCGCCAAAAGGGTCACCAAATATGTCCAAGACCACCACCCTATATTCTCCACAAACACTGACCCAATTGTTGCAATGCTCATGAGCAAAGGCCCTAACATGGCCAAACTCTTGCTCATCTTCAACACCATGTTTCCTAACCTCTCATAGTCCTCAAAATCTTTTCTCTTCACCACTTCAACAACCTCCCTCAGTTCCATTTCTAGTTCTTCGCTCCATCCATTCATTAACTCTTCTTCCATCTTCTCTCTCTTTCCTTTGTGGCTTTGTGAAATCTTATTAGGCCTAGGCCACCACACAACAGGCTCAAACTTTTCAGGGAATTTCTCGATCATAGCTCCCAGAAGGGGAAGTGGGTAAGCTCTATCAAGAGCCAAAACCCTCTCTATCACATCGTTCACATCTTCCTCTGAAGGACTTCCAAGAGCAACAGTGCCTTCCATTTTTGTCTGCAGGCACTTAAACAGTCTCGTCGCGTTTCGTTGTTCCTCGGCCAGCTGTGAGGGTTGGATCTTGTTCATCACGAGTTGTAACCCCGTGGCAGCACAAAACAAGAGCGTGGAAGATAGTTTAAGAGCCAGTAACGGTGCACCTGAACCTGGACACGTGGCTGCAAGACCAGACATGGTTGTGGCTGAGAGAGTAATCATGGTGATAGAGTTCAAAAGAAGGATGTTCCAATTGTCTCGTTGCTCCCCAACGTTGTGGTGCATTTCTATCCTGTCGGTTACAAACTCTAAAATTGCAAGGAATTTAGTGGTGGTGGTGGTGGTCTTATTCTTGTTGTTGGGAGTATCAAGATTACGTATACTTTCATCGTACAATGTTTTTGGTTTGACATTCTCTTCAAATGGGTTTGTGTCAATTGAACCGTTGGTTTGGAATGAATTTCTGGCTGATATCTTTGGAACTAACAGAGGCATTGGTCTGAACTTCGACACAGTAACATGTTTTCTCTTGAAGGAAAAAGAAGAAAGATGCATAGATGAGATTTGTAAGGAGGCCATGGAATTGGAGTTTTGGATTACATTGAAATGGTGATTTGATTTTTATACACAAAACCAAACTGATGGCAAAGGAAGTGGTCGTGAATAATGTTGAGGACTTAGCCTTCTCTGACCCTTTCCCTCTTTTATAGCTTCCCCTTGGGGTGTGAAATCCCTCACATCAGTTACTGTTTCTTACTTGGTTACTTGCAAAGACAAACAATGCGACGTAATGAACATTAGGAAAATGGTATGAACATTTGTTCTTTACTCATTCTGGGTTAAATTTCAGTCAGAACGCAAGTGTCAAGTTGAGCTTAGAATATGACTAAGTAAGTACTCTTAAGTACTAATTTTAATGAGTGCATGAAAAGTCAACAACCTACTACATGGAAAGACTACTTCGTATACTCTAAAAAACTGGCTACACGTAAGAATAAAAATTTGCAATTACTTTAGTCGTCTTAGGAAAAAATTTTTTTTTTTTTTTTTTATCATTTTTGGTTTTTTTTTTGTTCGAGATTCAGATTGGATCTTATATGTTTTGAAAATGTCAATTAACTCTATGACGTATTTATATTTGAAGGCGATGAGGAAGAATTATCAATTGGATTTACATTTTTTGTTTTTTATTTTTAATATTATAGTTTATTGACATAAATTATTATTTTGACATCTCTATATGACATCATATAAATTAAATAATATAAAAGTGAGTTGTTTATTAGATACTCTGCCAAGAAGCAACCACCTTTTTACAAGTGTTGTTTATTCCAGAGCCGGTGAATTATTTCTGTTGGAAGAAATAAATGTATTTTGAAACACTTCTATGCTCATTTAACACTTTATTTTTCACTCTTCTGTTATAGAAAATCATGTAAAATGACATCCTATTATTGCCCTTAATGTTGTTGGGCTTCGGCTTTTAGATGCATAACTTAACTGTAATATGGGTTTCTAACTTTATTTCATTTCATATACTCCGTGCTTTTTTCGGTTTTACATCCCTCTATTTTAAACTGAATATTAAGAAAATTGATAACGATGTTTACTTTTGAATAAAGATAATTTCATTAAAATAACTTATATAATTAATATTAATTAAAGACATAAATTATCTTCAAAGATAAGGAAAGCATGAGTTATTTTAAAAGGTGAACAAAAAAAATAGGAAATCACTGCATAAATTTAATATTAATAGTAACGGGACAATTATTTATTTATTTATTTATATATATATATATATATATATATATATATATATATGTGTGTGTGTGTGTGTGTGAGAGGTTTTATGGTTAATAAAAGTTAATATAAATGACAAATTGCCTTTGTTGTTTTAATTAAAAATATGTTGGATAATAAGAGATTAATTGTCAGTCACCTACTCGGTAATGATAATTATACTTCTTTAGTCTATGTTTATGATGCATGAATATAATTAAATACGTTTATTTTAAAAATAATAAAATATGATATGTGATATGTACATACTGAAAGATGTATAAAAATGTTTTAAAATATGGTAAATATATGATTGTTATTGTGTGAATTTAAATTAAAGTTATATGTATTAAACATTGTGAAAATTAGAAATTATTGTAATCATAAAAGTACTATTGTTTTATAGATTAAATACTTCATAAATAAGTATTAGTGAAGTATCAGACACGGATACATGTAGGATACAAATAATTGACCCAAATTAAAGTATTGGTACATCATATGTCACTATAAGTGATAAACAAGATACGAAAACAATTACATCACATAATTTAAAAATAAAAATAAAAATAGAGTAATTACAAATTATAAAATTTAATTACTCAATAGATAAAGAAAATACAGACTTGACTAAAAATATCTAACTTTATAAAAAATTTAAAACTCTATCAAACTTTTTTTTTTAATCTCCTTATCAAATTATTCATTTTATTTCACATTTCTTCCCTTTTATATTTATTCTTTTGGAATTATTAGTGTTGCGTATTGGTGACTTCGTGGGTTGTGTTTTTCTTTTTTGGGTTCATTTATGGGCTTTAGTTTTGAATTTCCATTTGTAGCAACAAGGTTAGTGGGCCTGGTCTCAAATTTTCCGGAAATGAAAAGTAGGCCATTAGCATTGACTTTGGAATCGTCAAGATGACATGACCGAGAAATAAAGAAATAAGTTTATGTATAAACATATTACAAATAGGTTAAAATACTTTTTTATCTCAATTTTCGTCAAGTTTTTTCAAATAAGTCCTAATTTTGGTTTTGTGTTCAAATAGGTCTCAATTTTTGTCAATTTTGTTCAATTGAGTTCTTTTTTATTAACACCATTCAAATTATTAACGGCCATGAAAAGTGACTGTCACGTGACACACTACTGGGTTGACACGTGAACATTTAAAAAAATTAGGACCTATTTGAATACAAAACCAAAATTAAGACTTATTTAAAAAATTTTGACGAAAATTGGAATAAAAAGATATTTTAACCTAAGTTATATTATGATTAAAACATGTGGCAAATTTAGATTGTGTTATAAAATTATTTTTAACCATCTAATAATTTAAAAATGCTAAATTCAGTTTACCGCTAAAAGTAATTTTTAAACCTTTTATCCTACCTTAATAGTTTTATCATCAAACGGAAGAGAACATCCTCTCTGCTGTTAAAGAATACACATAAAACCAAAATCCAGTGTTTTAAAAAGCTATGCAGTTAAAAAACACAATACAAGAAAAGAAAACATGTACAGTTTAAAATTTTTGTCTTTAATTATTAAACACATCATTGGTGAAATTGAAAGTTGTAAGACATAGCATCATGTGTAATAAATTCTCACATGTTCAAAGCAATCCTATTTCTCTTTTTGTTTTGCTGAAAAAGGAAATCGGCACTGAATATGTTTGGTGGGTAACAATGTGTGCAATGAGGAGCGGCGGTGGCGGTGCCGCGTTGAGTGCTACCACGCGCTGACGTGCAAAGGGTGCAGCTGTGGGACCCACCGACCTGTACAGGTCAAAATTGCTGGTAGCGACGACGACGTATTGATGTAGTCGAAGTTGCGTGTGAGGCTTCAGAACAGTCTCAACACCTGTCTCCATGAAAGCGGAGAGAAAGAGAACCAAATTATTATTAATAATTACTGAGAACAAAGAGTTAGTGTTTCTCCCAGCATCTGCATGTGCATAAGCTTCGATTTCAACCTCTTCTTCACGCTATGCTATGCATATATCTAAACAGATTAGCGACAGTTATTACTAGTGCTACAGTTAACCAACCTGAAGCTGAAGCAGGGTCGGAGGAATGGCATCGGCGGCTAGAGGCGCCAAGAGGCGCCACGCGATAAGTAGAAAAATGCTGATCTTCTTCGCCGCTTCCCTCTCATGCGTCGTCGTTTTACTCCTCCTTTCTTTCTTCAGATTCCACTCTCCCAAACCCTCAATTTCCGTTTCTCGCGTCTTCGACGGCCCTCCCAAGATCGCTTTCTTGTTTCTCGTTCGCCGCAACCTCCCTCTCGATTTCCTCTGGGACTCTTTTTTCCAGGTTTCGCATCTTTCTCCTTTGATTTCCTTATAATCTGAAATTTGGGGAACGTCTGAACTGTTTGTATTTTTGCAGAACGCTGACGTTTCGAGATTCTCGATTTATGTTCACTCCACGCCTGGCTTTGTGCTGGATGAGTCAACCACCAGGTCGCAGTTCTTCTACGGTCGACAAATCAGTAATAGCATCCAGGTTTTTCTTTTTCTCTCTCGAATCGGTTGTTGAGAAAGCGATGCCACTAACTTATTCACGAACTTGCCTTCCTTTTCGAAATTGTGAGAACGTTGAAATGTTGCTTTTATGATAAGTTTTGCTTCCTAAAAAATAGGAGAAAGTGGATTCGTTTTTATTTTGTCTTCTCCGTGGATAGCAAATTCTTTCTACTTGGTTAAGTGGTATATCGCTAAGAGGATGGAGGAATTGACAACATGGTCTTTTTTGCATTTATGTTTTTTTTTTTATATTGGCTTAATCACCAGAATACCAACTTGTATCACCGAATGCCAACGGGGTGATGGTATTACTCTGTAATAATCTTCAAATTTTTTGCACTTTTTATTTTGGAAAGGATTTGTGCCTTTGAAAGTAAGTAAATGAAGTTAAATGCACAAGTTCAATAAGCCTTTTCGAGAAGTTAAAATCATTTGACTTTTAGAAAAACCTTATTTTAACTTGCGGTTGGTTTTACTTATAGGAAGAGTGTACTTGTCCAAACATTATACACATTTTTTTACAAGGATTTATGCCTTCAGCGTGATAGTACATGCAGATATGATTGAGCGTAAAATTGTAAAACTGTAGTGCTGTTAATATGTTGTTTTATTCCTTATATGAATTCAGTGTTGCATATTTTAGGTTTTATGGGGAGAATCAAGTATGATTCAGGCTGAAAGGTTGTTACTGGAAGCAGCCCTAGAGGATCCTTCAAATCAAAGATTTGTTCTTCTCTCGGACAGGTTGGTATTTCCAATCTTCTTATATTAGTACAAGTTTCCTTTAGAAATTCTTGTTCTTTCTCTGTTTCTGTTTCTTTTTTCTTATTTTCACACCTATTCGAAGGAAGAGGCAGGTTTATGTGTTTGTGCAAAGTCACTTATCTGGGTAAGAATCTGAGTTTCTATTTTCCCTGTGCAGCTGTGTTCCTCTGTACAACTTTTCGTACGTGTACAATTATGTCATGGTTTCTCCGAAGAGTTTCGTGGACAGGTAGAAGAAGGCTTTGGTTCTTGAGGTGCTTGGCACTAATTCTTTTTCGAATGTTCAATTGTAATCATTTAAACTTGTATCTGTTTCATTTTTGTGAAAGGGAGCTTTAAAGGTGGAATAAACGAGTCTGTTTATATTGCAGTTTTCTTGATGTAAAGGAGGGCCGCTACAACCCAAAAATGTCACCTAAAATACCAAGAGAAAAATGGCGTAAAGGGTCCCAGGTTATTTTTCTTTTCTTTGTCATACCTTAAAATTGTTTTTCCGGTCATACATGTTTGGAATCTCTGGATCAAGTGGTTCTTAGTAGAATATTTTCTTCTGCAATCTGTCAGAACCTACTGGTTAGATGCAGGCCTTTTTTTGTGAACACATAGGTTTATCTTATACTTGCTGAAGGAGAAGCATCAATTTGACTAGCCATGGCACCCAGACTCTAAAAGCTAGATAACTATATATAGTGGCACAATTTTTGAAATGTTAATCTTAGAAAGTACCAAAAATTTAAACTAGTTTTTATTTAATCCAACTTAAGTTAAATGTTGTTCAGGAAAACCAATGTGTGAAGTTGGTATTATTTAAGTTAACTTTTATTTATTTTTCCCTATTTGTTTTTGTTTTTAACATTATCTCTTTAAATCGTCTTAATATTTGAACTATAAGCTTCTTTCTCTCTTTCTCTGTATTTAAATTCTGTTATGATTGCAAATTTTGGAACTGGTTATAGATTTTAACTGGAATAAGAATACATTCAAACTAGTTGCAAATTAACCTGAATTTATAGAATGGTATTTTTGAAAATTTCTAAACCAGTAAGGGTTGCAAAACTGCACTGAAGGTTCCATTTCATTTTCTCTTGACGTAGAGGTAGTTTTAAGCCGTGTTTCCTGTAGGTGATAATATTGACTAATTCAACTAGTGGAGTTTATTAATGGTTTAAAACCATTGCTGCTCACTGGTTTGACAATACTAAGTGCTTTCTAGTAAAGTTAAGAAGCTCCACTTTCCATGTTAAAGGAGAAATTTCCTATTGTTGGGTGTTTAACCAGAGTTTAGCTGAGTTGCTTTTGTGAATATCAAACTGACATTATTTCTTACATTGAGGTTGCGGCATAAAATTTTTAACATTTGTTTCTGGAGATTATGTCTTGATTTGAGTTTATTTTTGAATTTCCAGTGGATCACTGTAATTCGTAAGCATGCAGAAGTGATTGTAGATGATGATGTAATCTTTTCTATCTTTAAGAAATATTGTAAGGTGTGTAATCGATCTCAATTTTGTTTAACTACAATTCTATTAAGTTTCTGATACTACTGTATTGACTTATTAAATTTTATTCATTGTATAATGAAAGTTGTCATAGACTTCAAAATTGTATGCTTTAGCATACAATACTGCTCTCAATACTAACTGTAAGTCTGTACTGTGTTCATAATTAATAAGCACCTACCTAATTTTGTTCTAACTTGGCAGAGACGTCCACCAATTGATACAAGTAAGGGAAAGCTGAATCTGGTAAGTCTTCAAATTTTAGATTTCTATCTTAGTGTTGTTACTGGAAGGGTATCGTGTTATCCTATCATGTTATGCATAATAATGACACGCATTCTTCACTTGAGTGGAAATTATTAAGTCAAGACAGACTGGGTACTTTGAAGTTATGTTGATTGTGCTTCTAGTTCCAAATAATTGTAACTCACTAGTAGAATCTAGGTGATCATGGTAAAGCAACATCAGGCTTTTAATACTGATGCAGCGTTATACAAAGGCTTCGAATTGAGTGCTCAAAATCAGTTACATTTGGGACACTGCATTTTTCATGGGGCATATTTTTGTCTGAGTAATGTATTATAAACATTTAGTCCAAGCATTGATAACTTTCTGTCTGGATAATTAGTTCCGATGTATAGCGCTCTGGAACGTGTCTCATTTGTGGCATTTTCTGCTTTTGAAAACTGAACTAACTGTTATGAACGGTTGAACTAGCCTGTGAGGTCATACTGAAAGTAGTTAATTGGGGAAATTGCCCTTTGGTATAGTGTTCAAAGCTTTGGTATGGATTTGCTAGTTAGTGAAATTCTTCGGTAAAGTTTTTTTTCAAGACCCTGGGAGTTCGTAGGTTCCTGTTTACCCTTTTCCAGTAGCTTGTGGCTTTTTTAACCAACAGCTGTTAAAGTTCTGGATGTGAGATTTAAAATTTGATCAGTGATTCTTTAAGCATGGTTGGAAATTTCTATTTAAATTTTCTCTCTTTGGCTCCATCTATTATTTTGTCTTTTATTTACGTCTAATTTGCAAAGTATGTTCTGGTGGTTACTGTTCAACTCCTTTTAACAGCTGTTGAATGTCTCTTTTGCTCTTTTCTGTTATCTGCAATGGTATAATTTTACGGGGTATGCTGCTGAGACATAATGTTGTTTACAGTGATAATTTGTGATGCTACTCACTACTCATTTCATAATATATTTTTCTTTTATTTCTATACTGATAATTGCTTGCAGTAAGATATTTATGATTTTGGTGCAAGTGCAGAAACTTCAGAAGCAGCACAATTGTATTCCAGATGAACACTATGTGCAGACATTGCTCGCAGTAAGATACTTAGATATTTATTTCATCATCATTATCTATGTTGGTTTCGGGAATGTGTTCTTTGACTGAATTTATTCTTGCTTCTGCTTCATTCACAAAGTATTTTGATTAAATGTTATCATTGGTGTCCAGTAACTTTTCAAGGATCAATCTGCATGGATATTGTTTGTAATCTTAATATACATTTCTCTTCTCTTTATAGATGCATGGCCTCGAAAGCGAACTTGAACGTAGAACGATAACCTATACCCTATGGAATCAGTCTACTACAAAAATGGAGAATAAAGGCTGGCATCCTGTTACTTTCGGCTATGCAAATGCCGGCCCTCAAAGGATAATGGAAATAAAGGTTTTCTTCTGATGTTTCATACTTTACTCAAGCATAGATTTAGGCCAGTTATTGAGTGGAAAAATGTGAAAAGGTTCAATCTTTTAGGTTTTTCCTTCCGGGGGGGGGGGGGGGGGGGGGGGTTGTTTTATTTAAATGGGGGGGGGGGTGTGGGTGGGGAGCATGAAATTTTTTCAATTAAGGGTGCATTCGCCGCTTGTGTTGGATAAAAGTGAGAAGGCGGTCTATTGATACAAAGTAGGAGGAGGATTCAGTTAGTGAAATCTAAATGTATTCTGTTGTCCCGGCACTAAATGTGGATAGGAACTTAGATCGTCGAAAGCAGGACTCTCTTGAAATTAGTCTTGGTAATCGTTAATTATGGTGCAATTCATATTAAGTCAATAGATGAACTTGAAGTGCCTGGTTTCTTAGGTTGAAAGCCAACAATGATTTTGTTTGAGGACTTGAATAGCCTAATCAACGTACCCAGGTGTTAGAGGCTCTTTGTTTCGCGATGGAGTTATTTGTGGATTCAAAGCCATAATGAATTAATCACCAAGGCACAAATGAAAACGTTCGTCGTCTATTTTACTACTTTTTCGCAACTACTCCCAAGTCTTCTATTTTGGTTTTGTGCTCGAAGATAGATTTTGTCATTTATGTTTTTGCTAAGGTGATTATTACATGGTTCTTTAGTTATAAATTAGTGCATGTTTTGATGCAACTGTTTTCTTGGCCTGATATCCTTTTTTTTAACAGGGCATCAATCATGTTTATTATGAGACTGAGTACAGGATAGAGTGGTGTCGTAGCAATTCCACGTCCGTTCCATGTTTTTTGTTTGCTAGGAAATTCTCTCAGGGAGCTGCTATGCGGTTGCTGAGCCAGGAAGTTGTTAACCACTTTGAAGTTTCTGCACTGTTAGCCACTCCCCCGTGACTTAGCCTAAACTGATTATTGACTGACCTACTAAGATAGATACTCGACGTAAAGAAATTTTGATGAGATTTCTATACAGCATACTCCACACAAATAGATTTTGAAGACAAATGTGGCCACGGTTAATTAATGGAGAAGGTAAAGTAGCTGCGGATTATGAGCTCTGATGGGACCATTTTATCTGGGTTAGTGAGAGGTCTTACATACATTATACCACAATTATAAAATGATAATCACACAAACTAGTATGTTATTGTAATATAAAATGAATAATTTTTCAGTAACATCTGGAAATTTTATTTTGGATAGTTGGAGTTCCATGGCAGATTGAGAATAAGGCTCTCTCTGCTTATCCCTCAAACAGGAAAGACCTTGCTGGTGACGTGTTTGCCAAACCATATAAAATCTTTTTCATCCTGGATTTTTGTTATCATCTGAAAAAAATGTCAAATATATTTGGTCTATTTTAAACTGTTTTGGAGAACTTTTAGACATAATTATAAAAATAAAAAAAAAAGCATCTTTTTTCTTCTTGAGAAATTTCAGATTCTCATCCCTTATCATGGTAACTTTTAGAAGGAATTTTGAATGAAAAACGATATTTGTAAAACTTAATAGAATTATTCTGCCAGACAATTCCATTGTCATGTATGGGTCTTCATTTTCTTTCCGAAATGTAAGGGTAGTTTTCGGATTGACTTGATTAATCATCGGTAATTTAAGTGTTTCTAAAGTTGATTTTGAAAAATAAAATTGAAGTCGTACAGTGAATTTTAAATTAAAGTGATTTATTTCAACAAGTTAGTAGTAAAATTAGCTATTTTTTAAAATCCAACATGCGTTAAAGTTGTTTCAATTCAAAATTAAACTAATTTCTCCACATTAGGTAGCTGTTTAAAGTGGTTCTAAATGATTTAACATCAATCTGAAACGTAGTAAATTGGTTCAGATTTATCTCCTTTTTTATTTCATTTCGAATCTAAGTCAAACTATTTATAATTTTTGGCCTTTCAACTTGTAAGCTTTTTACTCAGATTAACTTTTAGTTAGTACACTACTTCTACACAGATATTATTTTTTCTAATTTTGCTTATTTATTTTAATGTTATAATCTTAGAGTTAGGACACAGATTTAATTGGTTGTTTATATTATATAATTTGTATAGTAGTTATGACAAAGAAATTATATATATGAATAATAATCATAATAAATAAGATTAATTTTTTTTTATAAACTTGTGTATTTTCAGTTAAGTTTTTATTTGTTTATTAGATATTTTAAAAAAATTCAATAAAATTTGTATCATTTAACTTTTTTATTAATTTTTTTGTCATGTGAAATTATATTTTTTCAAGCTGCTTTACCTTTTAAAAAGAAATATAACTCTATCTTTTTAGGTTATTTTTTTTTTCAACTCAGTTTGCCTTTAAAGAGGACTATAACTTTATCTGTTTTAGTTCGTGAAGTTTTGCAATTTGTGTTTGGTTCTCTGTCTCAGACTAATTGACAAACATCGCTTTTGAAAAAAGAGGAAAACCTCTGCACTTTTCACATTTGACATGAAAATGTGAGTAAAATGCAAACATGCATATACATAACTCGTAGTGAAACACACGTCATGCAACTTTTGTCAAGCAGAAGACAACAAACAAAATTAACGATTCATGAGCAAACTGAATGGTTGAGTGCTAACTTGAGAAATACATGGCTCCATCTAATGCAAATTTAAAACCAGAAGTATCCTTGTGCATTTATTTTTTACTAAATAATATATGAAGTAACCACAATAATGAAAAAATAAATAAAAAAATAGAAGAGTGTAGAACTAGTGTGAAACAAAGGGACTCTAACCTAATCAAGAACGTGCTCGAGCTTTCTTTGAAATATCTTTATTCCAGCCTCTTTGGCGAGCCCTGAGCTCCCACAAAGCAGTTTCTTTCAACTGATTTTCAAGTGTGTTCTCAGCTCTTTCCCTTGCCTGCTCACAACTCTCCATCCCTGAATTGCACTTGTCAGCTTCCTTTTGGTACTGAGATGCTATTTTCTTAGCCTCTAAAAGCTTTGAATCTGCCTTTCTTTGTTTTTCCTCAGCTTCGGCTTCTTTTTCCTTTACTTCTTCTGCTAAAAGGTCAGAAAAATTCTTTCCCACCTCTTCACTCACCTCTTGGTCATGCCTCATGCAATCTACAACATATATATGCTAATATGTAAATTCTGAAATTGTATAGTATCAAAAGTACCAGAATTTGGATTCATTATAGTATTATCCTCCAAAAAGATATGTTGGCATCCACCAGATCAGACTAAATAAAATGTTAACATCATCTTGCACTTAAACTGCATGAACATAGTTAATTAACACATTATATATGGTCACAGTTAAAATATCTTGTTCGCCTCCATTTCCCCCATTTCAGCAAAATTGACTAACAACTAAGAAAGTGTTACTTTGAAAGCACATGTCACTTTTTAATTGGAAGGACTCGTGATTCTAAGACTCTCCAAATTTTCAATAATGTCTATGATTCTACTTCCACCACCAGTGTTATCATTAAAAAGTGGGACAAAATTAGATATCTCACAATTTGTGACTACCTCACCATTGTGCCAAAGTTATCTCAATAAATTACTCGACGTAAATCAAGTGTTACACCGTTTTAGGATGTGAGTAGATGCAACAAGCGGGGATAAAAAACCGATCCAACATCTTTCTTTTAGAGGAAAGTGCAAGTTAGTAGTATCCCTATCATTTATCAAGTCTCCAAACCCAAAAATTGCAGCATGATCCAACATGGGATACTTAAACCAAGGCGTATGTATAATCATGACCTTCTACCTATTGCTTTTCTCTAATGTACAAAAGGGTGGAGGAACAAACCTAAAATGGAATTGTTGGTCAATCCTGCAGAATCAACCAGAGACACCATGTTAGTAATTAGCAGTTGTCAGAGTATAAAAAACATATCTATGAAGACCCTATCAGCTATCTTGTTTTCCATTATACGGCCAAAGATTCTGTTTAATTAAGTTCAATATTTGATCACACTATTTGATTGGCCAATCCCTTGATCAATACTCCTTGGCTTACAAACCATGTTCAGCGAAATATATGTACAACAAACAACCCATTCACCATAATCAGAATGAAGGACCAAACACCAGCATAAAAATTTGATCATACGGTGTTTCATTTTTCACTTTGTAAAGGTAAAAAAATGAAAAAAAAAAAAAAAAACCTTCCTATTTGCAGATGGAATCTACAAGCAAGTGTAACAAGACATGGTTAAGTGTGTGTTTAGTGTTTCATTGAATCAATTGTTTAAAGAGAGTTTAATAACATACTTTGTAATACACTCTATTATTATTTAAAATTAATAATCATGAGACTCATAATTAAATAAGCATTAAGCCTAAAAATGTTTTGTTAATCTTAATCATTAAAAAATGTGTTTAAGAGAGTGTGTATACTACAATGAGATGGGTTCTAACCTATGTATCCTAATTACCGAATATGACCTACATACGGAACAGTTTTCGTATATATTTTCAATCAAACATGATCATCACTGAGAAAAGTGAATACCTTCTGGAAGAGAAATAAGGGGTTGAAGAGAGCAATCACATTGGCAAGGAGGACAAGGAGAAGAGGTGGAATTAATGGATTCATAGAGATGCCAATACAAGGGTCGTCCTGCAATGTAAGCGATGAGAAAGAGTCCCAGAATCCATATCACCAATCTGAAGGCTTTTTGCTGCCTCCTATTCATCTTTGCAAATTGCAACGATGTGGTGTGCTAAGCTGCAGAAGAAGAGGATCTTGACTGTGAATAATAATTTATTTGTTAAAGCTTGGTTTGGTTTCAAGATTCGCATACTCCAAACTGCACCCCATGTTTACGTGTTTCTCTCTTACGTCCCATACACACACTCCTTATTTTCTGTCATTGTATTCATAATTAAAAAGTTTAACCTTGCTTTCTTGCCTCATTTAACATCCCAATTTTGTACTATTGTAAACCTCCCCACATACGTGAGGTCATGACACTTTTATATTATATTCTTTAAAATACATTGTTTAAGAAAAAAAATTAAATTCAAGATACTTTTACAACAATATATATATATATAGATAAATTAATGCAATAAACAAAAAGATGCATAAAATATAAATTATTTTACATATATAATTTCTCTATTTTTTATTGATTGAATCATGTTAATTTAGATCTTTTTATTTGATGAGTGTAGTTTATAATTTTATAATTTTTAATAAATTTTAACCAATTGTAAAATGGTATGCTTTGGAAGACTCGCTTTTTATCCTGTAGTTTACTTATTTTATCTCATATTTATCTCACATTATTAATATAACATAATATATAATTTTTTATAACATTTGTTTTTATTTTATGTAGATATATATCTCAAAAACATTTTTCAAAAATTGGATAGTGATATTTTAACATTCAAAAAGTTTTTAGACTTATTTGATACTACCTTTCATTCTCTCTTTTTTCTTATAAATACAAAAGTATACCTTTTTTATGACTAATTTATTTCTCGAATAGGTTGTTAAAAGGTTTGTTTTTTATGTCAAAGAATATTTTCCTGAATAAATTTTTTCCTAAAAATAAATTCTACCTTTTGATCCAATGATACACTTTATTAATTTTTAATAATTAAAATCATTCTGAAAGCTAATAATATTATCTAATGATTCATTGAAAAAAGGAAGATAATTTATAAAGAACTGTTCCATCAAAATAAAAGGGAGCCTTGATAAAACAATAAGGTTGGCTTAGAATTTGGAGGTTGCAGGTTCGAATCCTAAAACCTGTCTCTTTCTGAGAAGGAGTAAGTTACATGTATTTATTCTTGAACAAATGATACACATGCACCTTCATCTTAGCTATTTATATTTTTTTCTATTTTTTTTCTTATCATATTATATAATCTACAAATGTATCATTTTTCCTCTTTCTAGGTATATATTAAAGTACCTTTTTGATGTACATGAATCATTTTTCTTCATCCTTGTCTTGTGCAACCCCTTTTCCATGTTAAAAATGTTGGGATGTTGCTAAAAGCTCTTTTGAATGTATTATGGTTAGTCATCTGCCTAGATACCTGATGCCATGTCAACCCAAAAATGTAAAAGAAAAGAAATGAATGGAAAAAATTCCAATTAGATATAACATTTCAGCACGTTATTGTGATATCCTGTGGCTGCTTTCAAGGTCAATGTCCACTTCCTGCATTTTGATCATTTCCTTTCTCAAATTTTTTAGTGTCCCAACTATTTCTTGAAACAGAGGGTGTGAGTTGTGATCAGTGAAAAATGTAGTGATCCTCCCATGTAAGTCAATAAAGCTCCAACCAGGAATTTTTTTCAAGCCAAGAGATCTCATATGAGTCCATGCCTCACCCACTTCTTCCCACTTGTTTGTTGAAGCATAGCAATGTGCTAACTGTACAAAATTTCCAGCATGCGTAGGCCTCAGCAGGAGAATATCATTAGCTATTGTATCACCAAGTTCATCATTCCCATTTGCTCGACAAGCATCAAGGATTATGCCCAAAACATCGAGAACGGGATCTGAGAACTTTTTCTTGTACACGTTGAGTGCCTCCTCTACCCTCCCAGCTCGACAGAGGAGATCCACTACACAAGCATGGTGTTCAAGATTTGGTGCAATCCCAAAATCTTTGGTCATTGATTCGTATATGTTCAAGCCCTGCTCTACAAGTCCATTATGACTACATGAAGATAGGACTGAGAGGAAAATCACATGGTTGGGTTTCATCCCACTTTCCAGGAACTTTGAGTATGACCTCAATGCAATCTCCCCTTTGCCATGATAGCCATATCCTGAAATTATGGCACTCCATGAGACCAAATCATGACTTGGCATCTGGTTGAAACACCTCTGGGCAGTATCCAAATCACCACATTTGCCGTACATGTCGACCAAAGAAGTGTCAACCAAGATACATTGCCTAAGGCCATTTTTTATCACAAAACCGTGGATCCATTTTCCCAAGTGAAGTTGTCCAGTGGACGCACACCCTTGTAGGAGGGAAACAATGGTTATTGAATCAGGTGTTTGATGATCAGATCTCATTTCATTAAAAAGGAACATGGCTTTACAAACATAACCATTTTGAACATATCCAGCAACCATAGCATTCCAGGAAACCAAATCCCTTTTGTCCATCATATTAAATACGATGGAACTCTGACCCAAGCGACCACAATTAGCATACATGGTAACAAGAGAGTTCTGAACACCAATATCCATGTGTAATTCCTGCCTTAGTATATAGCCATGAATCGATGCCCCCAAATTAAAAGACCCAAGTCGTGCACAAGCTGTGATTACATTAGTTATAGTAGCAGTAGATGGCTTCACTCTAAATTTTAACATCCGTCGGAAAACAGCTAGTGCTTTGTCTGCAGACCCACTCTGCGCAAGGCCTGAGATCATTGCTGTCCACAAAACTACATCCTTATCTGAACTCCTTTCAAACATTCTAAATGCAATGTCAATGTTCCCACATTTTAGGTACGTTACAATTAACGATGTTTCAACATGTGCATCCAAGTCAAAACCAGCTCTTAAAATCTGCCCATGCAAGCACCTTCCCAATTTCAACTCACCCCTTGATGCAGCCACAGACAAGACCGACCCAAAAGTCTGCAGATCAAGCATAAAACCTTGTACCCTCATCGTCTTGAGAAGTAGCAAAACTTCACATAGATTCCCAATCTGAGAATAGGCTGAGATCAACGAATTCCACGAAACCAGGTCCCTTTCATCCATGTGATCAAACAACTTCCTAGAATCATCAATTTTTCCACACTTCCCATACACATTCAGAAAAGAATTTGATAAGTTTATATCAGACACAAACCCACACAAAATTGCACAACCATGCAAACACTGCACGGTAGCAAGTTCAGAAACTCCAAGCAGCAAGTTCAACATGGTAACGCTACTGGGTGGAATTCCCTGGTGACGCATTCCATCAAACAGAAAAAAGGCTTCTGAAACATGACCCATGCGCGAGTAGCACCCAATAATGGTGGTCCAAGGTACAACGTTTCTCACGGGCATAAAGTCGAAAACTTTGCGAGCAACATCGACGCACCCAAATTTGGCGTAGAAATTGATCAAAGAAGAGGCAATGTAGGGATCAAGGGACAAGCCCTTAACAAGGACCCTTTGATGGAGGGAGAGACCGAGGGAAAAGAGGTTGAGAGAAGAGCAAGCTTTGAGAAGACTGGGGAAGGTGTAGGCGTCAGAAGGGACTTGGGTTTTGAGCATAGAGGCATAGGTAACAAGAACTTGTCGGTGAGCACCTTGGGATGAATGGCGGTTGATTATGGCATTGAGGGAGTTTGTAGTGGCTGAAGATGAAGTTGGGTGTGGTAGTGACACCACACAACGTTTTAGGACACTAAAACTCAGCAGTAATTGCGGCTTTGGTTTGTAAGAAAACATGATCCATTCCTATTTCATGCTGCCCGGCTAAGCTTGAACCAAATCACCAAATATCTCAGCTTGATAAATGGTTTGATAAACCACTTTGTGTACATGGATTAAAGGGTTCAGTAACTCCTCATGCATTGCTCCAAAAAGTTGCGGCTTGGAAAAAGAATTTTATTAATATTAAATGATTTATAATTTTATAACTTTCGTAGACCTCAACTTCATCTATTTAAAAAAAAAATTAATTATTACTAAAAAAAAGGTTCTCCCGAATAAAAACGTGATATTTCTTAGGAGTTGGTACTTCAAAGATCTGAGGAGAGATCCAACTCTTGGACTCATGTAAGTAAGAACTTAGAGATATTAAAAAAAATATGTATAAAAGTGAATAAGAAAAAATTGAATAAATACTCGACTAATGTTAATCTATATTTGTGGGCTTTAATAAGGTTTGCGAAGGTAAAATCTATTATTGGGTACATGAAGTTTGTTATGCACATTTGATTAGGTGAAGAAAAATGATTTTCTTTACAAGTATAACGCTGCTCGTTTAGGAATTGATTCAGAAATTTTATTAGCTGGGAAGATGGGGACGCGCACCATGTTTGATGCAGAAGTGATTGGCGCGAAAGTTCACGAATTCAAATTCAATAGTAAAAAACACGTATGACCATTTAGGTAAGAGAACAAAGTTACTTCTAATAAAAATGTAACTCGTCAGACTGCTATTTTTCATATAATTATTTTCGGTGCTGCATATCATTATTCTTTCAAATTATCTTGGTTCAGCTTCACCTGAATAGGTTGGTTCTTATGTTTGACAGAAAATGTATACAGCTTTCAATCTAGAAGACTATTCCGAATACAAAGCTGTCCCATAACTCTGACCACCACCATCATTCATGTTCACGGATATACTAAGTTATGGCTTGAATAATTTTCTCATGCTGTTCTGAGTTTGATATGTGAATGTCAGCACCAATATACCAACCCAAAGAGACTGCAAAATTAGGATAGCTACTTCTCGTCTTTCTTTGGATATTCTCTGGCTCCAAATATGGCAGTCCCAATCCTAACATTTGTACTTCCCATCTCGATCTGCAAATTAGAGTTAGCTGGTTAAAAAAATATAATCACAAATCACATACGTATCTTTTCCTGTTTAAGCCATCTATTTTCTAAGGGGAAATTATAATTCCTTACAGCTTGCTCAAAGTCCCCAGTCATTCCCATTGATAGCTCACATTGCGTTTCTGGTATTCCAAGTGCTTTACAAACTTCACTTCTGCAATTGGACAACATCTTGATAGTGCAGAAGAATATTTAGTTTGGAGAATTATCTACAAAAGCAAACAAATAGGAAGACCCCAAAAAACCAATGAACCATGTCCAAAATGTACAGTCGCCACCTTAAAATTTTCGGGGGTGGATGAATAATCTAGCATGCCAATTGTCATTAGACCAGAAAACTCAAGGTTTGGGCAGTTTGTGATGTGCTTTGCAAGATCCACACACAGAGCCGGTTCAACACCAAATTTGGCTGGCAAGAAATACCAGGCAAATATCAGTCTTGATACCAATAATAAACTGAAAACTTTTACAACTATGTTTTAAAATGGGACAAATGAAAAACAAAGATGTTGGGCATAGATTATAAACTAGAAGTCAAGTAATTATTCTAATAAATATTCATTGCGTTTACATATTTACATATTTAGGTATTGAGATATATGATGCTACAATCAATAATTTTCCTAACATATTTTCAGTAAAAGAATTGGAAGCAACATTTTCTTGTGATTTTGTTGTTATTGTCACATTAAATCTATTATGGAGAAGCCGTGTCAAAAAAAATTGGGTTAATGATCTAACACAACCAAGTCAACATTATTAAGCTACCCTACTGCAGATAGTGATTAGTGAATTGGTTGGCTAATCTGTCAAGTGCAACTTACAGGTTTCTCCACTCGTATTCACTTGAACAAAAACTTTCAACGGTTTCCTCCCAACATTTGCTACAGCACGATCAAGAAGATTTGCAATCTGTCAGACAATAGAATACCAATAATCGGTACAACATTTGCAAGAGAATACTAAATCACATTCACTAAATAAAAAATATCTTGTTTGACAGCACATTTTAGACATAAACTATATTCTATGGGAGTATTTCTATAAATTAACTTATACATAAGCTGATAATAGTTTATGGAGAGTCTAATTCAAGTTTTATTCTTATTTTACTCTTTTAGAAAGAGCATACAAAAAAGTTCATCCAAACAAGACTAACATGTAATATAATTTTATTTCCACAGATCCAGAGAACTCATTGACTAAGAGGTAGCGCCACAGATTAATTCTAGAATGTGAGGCCTATCTGCAAAATTACCATTTATATGCGAAAGACTTCAAGTGAAACCCAAAAATCTTGTCTGAAACTCGTCATCATATTATACCTAATTTTCAGGTTCTATGAATTTTCCATATTCCGTCCCCCTCAGAATTTAAAACTCGGGATTTAGCTCCTTATATGTGTACTCATACACGAGAAAACATACTACCTCGACAACCAAAACAAATTATGAAGAAACAAAAGTACCTTCTCGTCATCCACAGTTTCTACACAAGCAAGGTTGGGAACACCAGCTGTGAAACATAAAAGAAAAGCATTAGAATCCCCATTCATCACCTCAACAGTAAACCCATATTATTAATGTGGTAAATATGAATTCATCTCCACAAAAACAAATTTTCCAAAACCCACCATCTAGCAAAATTGTGCTCATGTTTCTTAATAAACGAACAGTCAACAATTAGGTAAAATTATTTTACAAGTGCCCATTTTTTTAAAATCAAGTTTGAAAACAAAATAAAAGATGTCTTAAACTCTAAATTAATCGAAACTGAGACAATAATAATGAAACGTCGCCGTTTCAGTTGCAGCAATGGAAGTAGGGATAGTGAATAATAGATACCGATAAGAGGCTTGACTTTGTTACTCTGCAAATTGCCAATGAGATGCCACTCGATGTCATCGGGAAGCTGTGGTTGAGAAAGAAAATGTAAGTATTGAGAAGTGAATCCAAAAAGCATGAAAGGGAAAGAGCTAACCAACCTCTGGAGCCTTTTGAAGGATTTCCTGAACGTAGTTCTCGCCGAAGGATCTATGGCCGGCGTCGTATACCTGACGGAGAGCAGAAACTGACTTGGTCTTGCTAGCCGCCACAACACGGATCTCTTGCAAATTCCGGCCAGAGCGCTCAGTAGCCCCTTGGACGCGGTCCAGTACCGCTTTCAGCGACGGCGCTGCTGACGATGCCATTGGCCTTGTCCCTTCTCATTCACCACCCGATCTTCCACATATGTAAAAGGACAGGGTGATATGGAATATTGGACGTGGGCCCAGGTACTTGCTTTTTTAATACTACGTGGTTTTATATTATTTTGTAAATTAGTCATTTCCACGTGTTTGTACAGGAAACCCCGAAGAAAACAAAATAGTTCAACTTCAATCAAGTTTAAATTATATTACAAATTTTTATATTTTTAATTGAGTTTTTATTAAAAGGAAATTTATTCTAAATATAAATTAATAAAAGTGACATCATCTTCTCGTCAATAATAATAATAATTAAATAAGTGACCATTTACATAGAAAATAATATTTTAAACAAATGAATTTTTTTAATAAAAACTAAATTAAAAATATTTAGTTTATGATATATTTAAAACTTAGTTAAAAAAAAAGTAATTATATTTTAACCTTTAGGTTTTTATCTTTAAAATTATCAATTATATAAGTTTTAAATAATTGATTATTTTCATATATAATCTAAGTTTTTCATTATTATAATAAATAATTAAAAGAATTATATCACAAAAAATAAAATAATTTTAATTTTAATATTTTGTAAAAAAATATTTTAATATTTAGGCATTAATTTTATAAAAAAAATTAAATTCCATCGATTAAATTATAAATCAAACTTTGTATATTTTAAATTTTTAAATTGATATGTAGAAAACAAATAGTAATTTATTTATAATTAATTATTTAAATAAATTGAAAATTAATTTTTAAGTAACCTTTTTTATATTGTTCCCAACTTTATAAGATAATTACTCTATAATTTCTTTTTAATTGTAACTCTTCCTTAATTTTTATTAAATTTTAAACAAAGGTATTTTTATTAATTTACTATATTAATTAATTAAATTAATTTTTATTCTATCATGTTAATACAAAATAATTCTTTATTTTTCATTTTTTTTCTCCAAATTAAAAAAAAAAACATTTTTACTATTTTTTTCCTTCTTTTATTTTCTTTTTAATTCTCTCCCAAAGTCAAACAAGGCATTTCTTATGTTGAATTACTAACTGTGTTAGTCTCAATTAATATGCTATACATGTTTTCTAAGATTTAGACTTCTTTTCTTGCTCTTGATAGATGGAGAGATAAACCTAATTAATAAGTTGGGCTGGTTAGATGAAATAATGTTACATTGCATTGTATGCACCAATGACAATAAAGTAATACAAATATTTTGAATTAGATTTAAACTTTATTTATTAAGATAATATCAAAATTTGGTTTTATCAATTTTTAAAAAAATAAATAATATATATATATATATAATGGATAATGATAAAAATATTATTAATAAATTAAAATATAAATTAGAAGGTTTAACATAAATTACTTTCAATACTTACTAATACTTGTGTCCTACAGTGAATATGTACATGAGTTATACAATGGGAAAATAAAGTTCAAATAAGAATTAATGTTTTTATAATTATAGACTTAATTAATTTGATTATTATATTTAGATTTATGATTACTTTTATTATTGTATTTTTTAACTAATTAAATCTTAATAATATTGTTGAAATGAAATCAATTCAATTATTTTTGTTAGATTGATATCATTTAAAAAGTATCACGTATCCAAAGTTGGATTGAATTATATTTTACTTTAGTATCCTCTGCTTTAACACAGCACAACTTCACATCACCTTCCAAAGTGTGTCAAGTTATCAGAAGGATCAAAATTGACTTTATTTAAAAATATTGATTCAATTAGTAAAAAATTTATACAAAAGGAAAATAAATCATATAAGAATTTTGTCACCTAATTGGTTGGTTATTTAGAATGTTTGCCTTAAGATATGCGAAGTCAAAATATATACCTGTACAAAACAACGGTCAAACTAGGCGATTGGAATGTCTGCATAGTATGGTGGTTCTGTAACGCATTTTTAGTTTCCTTAGACTGCACATAATTAAAAGACTAGTTGTTTTTCTTATTTTTCATTCAGCATATATATATATATAACCATTTAGTTGTTCTTGGATAATCTTTCCATTTTCAACTTATTAGTTATATTGAAGAAGTTCCTGCCAGAAATTAAGCCTAACATTATCTGGCCATTGATTTAGACCACCCCACTAACAACACTCACACGTAGGCTACTAACTCATGCACGTAATCTATGCAAAATCAAAACTCATCAACCTCCTCTTCTATAAATACATGAAGCATTCTGAACCAAAACATCCACCTCCACCCATTACTTAAATTTTCTATACATTAACGCAAACGGAAAAACAACAATGAAGTTGTTGAAGACCCTCTTCCTTGTGCTCTTCATAATGGCTTTGGCCATTACTGTAGCAACATCTTCAGAGTGGAATGAAGAGACAAAGTCTCTCCGAGGAACAAGCCGGTTCCTTTCCCAGAATGGAAGGGTGGCGTTGACATGTGAAAAAAACCCAAAGATATGCCTTGTTAAAGGTAGTGCAGGGCCTGATTGCTGCAACAACAAGTGTGTGAAGTTTTTGACAGATCGACAAAACTGTGGGAGGTGTGGAAAGAAATGCAGCTTCGGAAAGATATGCTGTGAAGGGAAGTGCGTGAACCCTAACACTAACAAGAAGCATTGTGGCAAATGTGGCAACAAGTGCAACGCCAAAGGTTCTTGTGTTTTCGGGATGTGCAGCTATGCATAGTGTGTTTGCAACACACTCAAGCTTATTATTATTCTTTGCAATGGTTAATTACTTGGTTTTTTTACGAATTATATATATATATATATATATATATATATATATATATATCTTTTTGTGTTTTTTTTTTTTTTTTTTTTATATAATTTTTATTTTCTAACAATATATATTAATTTTTTTTATAAAATATATATATATATATATATATATATATATATATATATATCTCCTTGAATGTCTTTATTATTGTTTTCAAAATAGTTTGTAATTGGTGATTTGTGAAATAAAGCAATTATGTATGTTATTTTTTATTGAAATGTTTATTATGTAATCCTCATCATCAAATATGATAAGATTTTCAATTCAAATGCTCTTCACATACGTGTAAGTATTACACTTGACAATACAATGTAATATATATATATATATATAATTCTCTATTATTCATTGGATGGATCAAATTTACCTATCAATAATAATGATTCATCTTTTGTTTTTCTAAAACTCAACGGATTGTACTATCGACACTAAATTAATCAATTTAATCTAATTGATTTTTTCAGAATTAAATCGTTCTTTTTTTTTTAGTTTTTTTAAAATTCATTTTATAATTGTCTTGAGTTTTTTTAAATATTACTTTATGAATGGATTGGATAGTTTATTTATTGAAAAAAAAAACAATGAATTGGGTCGAGATATAATCAAAAAAATAAAATACGAATAATAATACTATAACAACTATTATCAAAAAAAAAAATATATATATATATATATATATATATATATATATATATATAT
>Ga0099822_1001947_pt1 | contig 25074 bp, 7 predicted proteins | sample CowpeawhiteBW_FD_76839 | JGI IMG/M metagenome (GOLD analysis project Ga0099822, IMG submission 76839) | Root nodule microbial communities of legume samples collected from California USA - Cow pea white BW | ecosystem: Host-associated > Plants > Roots > Nodule | place: USA: California | collected... | reverse complement strand
TATATATATATATATATATATATATATATATATATATACACGTTTAAATATTATACGTACACGTACTTAATATATATTCTGATGGTATTTTGCTTTTACAATCTTTACCTTATTATTTTTAATAAACTTGTTTCATTTTATATTTTTTAAAATTTATTTATTAATTATATATATTATATTATATTATATTACGCAGTTATAATTATAACTTTAATACATTATTTATAAAAAGTAATTTATCATAAAATTTTAGATATTATTATACTTGAATCATTATAATATAAATTTAAAATGTTATATGTACAATTCTTTTAATTATTTTCAAAAAATTTAAATATCGTCTACATCTTTTACATTTTATATACTTAATATATTTACAACATTTTACATATTATTTAAAAAGAATTTAAACATCACTTTTATTTTCTGTTCTTTTTTTTCCTATTTGTAAAACCTTTCTAAAACATGACAATATTTTATTTAAAAGAACCAAAACACTATGTGAGCTTAAAAACTTGAAAATCCTCCTTTCTTTCAAACATATTCCTCTTCAAAAACCTTCATATTCACTTGTGAACTTGTCCAAATCCCATCATTTTCTGAAAAAATGACGTTTTCTCGATTGTTTTAAAATTCACTTTTCAGTCCAATCGAACAAAATCTCCATTCGGATAATTCGAAAATCCAGTCTTTTCGACACCCACTATGTTTTGGACAATGCATGAAATCTTTCTTGGGTTGCGGGTGCTCCCAGAGTCTTTGTTTTCCTTCCTTACTAACCAGTGATTCCTTTGGTTTGGTCCAATTGTTATTTGTTGTCCCTAGGTTGTGGTAGAGCTTTCACGAATTAGAAGACAGTTTAGGACTTTTCGAGTTTGTTGGGTTGTCTCCTAAAGTGAGGGGAGCTAGATTTTTCACAAATTGTATGTTGATAAATTGATAATTCAATATTTTAATCATATTCATATTTATACTTTAACATGAACAATGTATTCTTCAAATTTTAGCACATTCAAAAATACATAATACTTATATTTTTTAGTCATACAATCATTTGGAACATTCATACAGAAGTTCAGAAGAAAAGTGACTGACACACACAAGTACAAGTTTTTTTATGCGAGTCAACTAGCCAACCCGCACAAGTTGCAGACTATGTGTGTCGGACTTTTACAAACCAGCAAACTCAATATCTTAGTCCGTCCCATGTTATTTTGGCAGACTTATAAACCGATCTGTCGAGCCAAGCCAACATTGTCACCCCTACTAAACCCTCACGGAATATTCACTCACATAATAGCTGACCCTTCATTCTTCACTTACACTCTAACTAACTCACTTCGTTCCTATGATCACTTTCATTAAAATGTCTTTGAACTTGCTGTAAAAGTGAAAGTGATCAGAGGAACAAAGTACACCACACACTCGTCAATGAAGGAACAAACAATGGAAGAGACGAAGGCACAACCATATAGTGATGAAAGAAACCCTAAATATCGAAGCCATGCTAGAGAGACAAGAAAACCTTTGCGGTGGAGCAGTGTAGACGAAAGAGTGAGAAAGAACGGAGCAGAACGAGCACAAAAGAGTTTGACATTCGAAATTAAAATTTTTAAATCGCGTGTTTTCTCTTCTTCCTTGTCAACTGCAAATTAAAAAATAAATAAATGAACTGCCACATAGACTTTGTCAAATATTGCCATTTTTTTTCACCAAATTATCATTTTCCTATAATAAATTACATTTAAGCCTTTATAAAGGTAAATAAATAAATAAAATAATGGTAAAAGATAGCATGAGATCGTGGCATATATGATATGTTCTGATTAGTTCCACGTGGAAGATACAAGAACTCTTTATTTTAAAAAGCACCGAAACAACATTCATATTTATTATGAACAAATAAGTAAATTTCAACTACTTTTTTAAATAATTATTAAAATGATTTATATTTTAATTGTAATATTTAATATATCTATCACATTGTAATAAATATATTTAATTTTTTTAAAATAATTATTATATTTATTTATTCATTTATTATATTAATGAAAAAAAGAAAAAACAAAAACAATCCGAAATTCAGAGGAATCGGTTCTCAAAGAATTAAATTGTAATCGAGAACAAAATAATAATAATACTATTTGTGTAATTAAAAGGCATAGTACACTACTACTGAAAATAGAAAATAGAAAATGAAAGGCTTTTAAAATGTCCCGAATATGCTCTTGTGGAAGCCATTGCATATGTGGTCCTTAGGTATGAACTATTCCTCCCCTCAAAACTCTAACGTTTAAAACTCACTTAAACTTTCTTTCGAAACTTTCTTGATTTCATACTCATCTATACATTGGAAACTCTAAGTTCATACTCATTAATTGACTTTGAAAAACCTGAGTCTACTTTAGAAAAAAATAACATAGGAAATAAAAGTAAATAATAATTAAAATTTATCTGAAAGATATTAAAAAGAATGTATAATTACTGATTTAGTATCCCAATTTTTTTGGTTAAGTTCAATTTGATCTCATACTTTTGGTTTGTTCAATTTAGTACCTCAATAATTTAAAAATTTGATCCTCATACTTTTGGTTTGTTCAATTTAGTACCTCAATAATTTAAAAGGATTCAATTTGGTCATCTCCAGTTAAGTTGGAGTTAACAGCGTGTCCGTACAGGTGAACTGAGTATTTAAAACGATCAAATTTTGTCCTGTCCAATTTGAGACCAAATTAGTAAATAAGCTTAATTATAACTTATATATACATGTTACAATAACTTTTTTTTAATATATACATAAAATCATTTCACCTGAATACTTAAATTATTTTATTTTTTACATTTTTTACCTTTGTAATTTTTTACAATTGTTTTACAATTGAAATTTTTAAATTTTTTACACTTGTATGTGCTGCACAGTGCCATCTCAATAGAAGTCAAATGATGTTAAGTAGTGTTTAAGAGAAGTAACTAAAATAAAACCGTTTAAAAAAATTGGGTACCAAATTGAACAATTCCAAAAAAGTTGGGGTACCAAATGAGTAATTATACAAAAAACTAATTAAAAAAATAAACTCAATTATGTTTTGAGTCTATGATAAATTTGAGAATTTTTAATCCAGTCTTTAATAAATTTTTGTAGTCGATTGAATGTTTGATATTTTAAAATTTTTCAATTGAGTACTGCAAGTAAATGGTTTTGTCAATGGTCAATTCTATGATCTGATAGTTGTTTTGCATTATCACCCTCGCATAATATTTTATTACAAAAGACTTGATGACGAAATCTTTTTCAAATATCGATTGTATTTAACAAAAATTATTTTTAACTTTAATTATAATTATAAATTTTAAAGTAAAAAATATAAGTTATAAAAATATTAAATATATAAATTTTAAATTAAGAATTATAAAATTACAAAAATTAAAATTTGATAATTTTGTATTTTTATAATTTTCAATTTCGTAATTTTATATTTTTTTTTAATTTTATAGCTTTATAATTATATAATTATATAATTATATATTTTATAATTTCGTAATTATGAAATTATATATTTTTATAATTTTGTAATTTGTTAACGTGTGTAATTTTAAATTTCTTAGTTTCTTAATTTTATAATTTTTTATTTCATAATTTTATAATTACATATTTTATATTTTTGTAATTTTGATTTAATTTTTAATTTTATAGTTTTAATTAAATTTAAAAATAATTTTTATTAAATATATTAAATATTTGAGAAATATATCTTCATAACAAAATACTATGCGGTGATGTTGGAAGTAAGTGAAAGTGCAAAATAAATATAATATCACGTCATAAAATTAACACCAACATTTTAAGTGTAGTCACTCAACTGAAACTTTTTTAAATTTTGAAGGAATCGATGGACAACAAAAATTTATTATAAACTGAATTGAAAGTTTCCAACTTTAAAAAGAAACCAAAACCTAAAAATTATAACAATTTTGAATACACAGTGTATATAAATCTTTTTTTAATAAAAATTCAGTTAATAATATTAAAATTAATAAATATTTAATTTAAATGTTACAAAACATATAAAAATTAAACTTAAAATTAAATTACTCTTGAAAAATGATTAGATTACTCGAGAACACTTTATCTTCATTTTATCAAATCCAATTATATTTTGAATAAGATGAGTTAAATAAAAAATATCGTATTAAAAACAATTGGTCAACTTCAAGTTATGTTTCACTGTCATATTAGTTTCTGAAACTAAACAAGAAAAGAAAAAAAAAAAATTTGTTTGTTTATAGTTGATACCACTCCTATGGTTGTATCTGTGTGCCATAACGAGTTTTAAGGTCCATTCCCGTGAGCTTACAAATTATCTATTTCCATCCACAGAACCTGAATCTGCCACCTTTTCTCTGTTTCTTTCTTTCTCATACAATACAATAACATTGCTTCAAATCAGAACCAACTTTCAAATCCCCACCCACCTTTGCTTTTTCTGATCGCCACCATCTTTTTGCCTTCCAAATCCTATTTCGTAACACCCCATTTCCATTTCTTCCCAAAGTTCATTCCTTTTTCAGGTTTGAAACGAATCCCATTTCTCTGTTTTCACGCTTTTAGCCAACAATGCCTGGTGTCTGGATGCTCTGTTTATTGTTTTCAACGTTGAACTTCTTTGAAACAGATGGGAATCTGCATGTCCTTTAGTGCTGTTTTTAAGTTTTATGCTTTTATGGTTTCTGTGAGTTTGATGGTTTTATTTGGATTTTGGGGGTTTGCATTTGTTGTGTATGATCTTGTTTTTTCTTAGTTACTCATCTGGTATTTCAATTCTTATCAATGCATATTTTGATTCATTTGAGTTGGTTTTTGTTATAAAACTTCAGTTGAGTCTATATATATGGTTCATGCCTGAATGAACCTGATTCCAAATCGGGTTATTGATTTCGCTTTTCCTTTCGTTTTCAATAGCAGTTGATTTACTGAGTTAGTAGCTAAAATGAATTGAATACCTAATACTTTGTCATGTAGCTATTTGAGTTGTTGGCCTACAGAAACTTGGTTCAGTGTTAAGTTTGCTTAGTCTTTGAATTATCTTTGGCCACTTTGTCGTGTTATTTTTTTTTTCTTCATGATTGAAGTTAAAGAAATGCCGCAGCCTGACCTCATAGCAGGAGGCTATTATTTAACGAATAAAATAATCATTCTCTATTTCGTGGAGAACAACAATGGTTTTCTATTTGAAAATTATTTATTTCTTATGAATCAATATTTATAGCATATAGAATCAAATAGGGTTATTGGAATACAAATCTCTGGTACAGTTACTATCCTATAAGTTTAAAGTTTTTTTTTTTTTTATTCTTAATTTTTTAGGGATTATATCTTAGAAATTAGCTATCCCTCTAGAAATGGAAGGCAATAGGATTATCATTCTTGCAATAAGCATCTTAGATAAAGTTGGTTTCATTTCATATACGATGTACATGCCTTCTAGCTTAAAACTACATCTTTTTTACATTGGATTTGATTTTGTTTTACGCGGTCTGTCTTAGGCATTCCAGTTCTTCAACATATGGAAGGGTATTCATACTTTTTTATTATTAGTATTGACCATGTACCTATAGGGCATATAATCTATACATATAGTCTATACATATGACATAAATTTTAGAGACTAGGTTCACAGTGTGTAAATTACATGATTATGACCTATTAAAATATGTGGCTAACACTTGCTCTAAATTTCTTCAAAGTAGAGGCTTCAACGTATTTTTTGTTGTTGTTTTCTGTTTTTTTCTTTCACCTGTAGGTTTTTCTTCATCTGCAGGAAAAATCTATCAATTATAATTCCAAATGGCTTCGTCCACTCTCATCTCTGACACTCAGCCATGGAAGGAGTTACAGGTGATGGATAATCACTTCCTAGATACCTCTAATTCGGAGGTACTGAAACATTCTACTAATTGCATCTCTTTGTGCAGGCCCATGCTGTGGATGTTAAGAAGACTCACTTACGTGATTTATTGAGCAATGAGGAGAGATCCCGGTCAATGGTGGTGTATGACACTTAATTTATGAAACTCTATAAACTTATGACCTGTTATATTCTTTTTATAAGGGTATCAATAAAATTAGGAGATTACCATTTAGGAATTGAATATATTTTATGCTAAAAAAGTTGGGTCACTACAATGTGCTTGCAATGTCTTGATGTATAACCTTCTGACTTTTGCATTCTTTGAAGTGAATTTGATGGAATTCTATTGGACTACTCGAGGCAGTTAGCCACTGTTGAAACAAGGGAAAAACTCTTCAAATTGGCAGAGGTTAGTTCACTCCTTCTAGATATTTGGACAACATGTTTTATCTTGTTGTGGCCCTCAGTCATGTCCTTCTTTTAGAAAAATAAAAGATCCATTAACTGAAATGCAATGCAATCATCTGATTATTATATCTCTGGATGTGACGCAGGTTGCATCCCTCAAGGAAAAGATAAACCGGATGTACAAAGGGGAGCATGTAAGTTCCAGTATTCTGAACCAATGAGCTGTACATATGCTCATGTCATACTTGCATTTTAAAATTTTCTCCATCTGTAACAAAGGAGTTAATTCTCAACTATGTTTTAATTACATAGTTTCTGAAATTCCCGCTTTTACTCTGGGAAATTTTGTAGTGCAAAAAGTTTGCATGTGTATGTGATGTTGACATAATTGCTACATTTTCTGAATTATCACACTTTCTTCTTATTGTTCTTGGACTTTCAGATAAACAGCACTGAGAATAGATCAGTACTTCATGTAGCTCTTCGTGCTCCAAGAGATTCTGTTATACAGAGTGATGGAAAGAATGTTGTCCCAGATGTTTGGAACGTTCTGGACAAGATCAAGGAGTTCTCGGAGCGGATCCGCAGTGGATCTTGGGTAATATATTGGCCAGTTTTTTTGTTCTTTTTTTGGTATATAGACATTGTTCATGTAGAGTTAAGAGTATAAATTATATTTTTGTAGGTTGGAGCTACAGGAAAGCAATTGAAGGATGTTGTTGCCGTTGGTATTGGTGGCAGTTTCTTAGGTCCATTATTTGTGCACACAGCTCTTCAAACAGGTCATTGACTCATTCTAGTTTCTTGGTGGTATTCACATAATTAGCCTTTCTTCTCCTTATATTTGTACTTTGTTTAATACTTATGTAGATGAACATAAGAACCATGTATATTTTCTTCAAGCAAGTAGAAGTGCTGAATATTGTTTCTATCACATCTTTCAGATCCTGAAGCAATTGAATCTGCAAGAGGGCGTCAGCTACGCTTGTAAGTATCTGATATCACTTTGGTTTTTGAAGTCTGGTTTGTTGCCATCCAATTCTAGTATGCAAGTTACTCTTGATCTCTTCCACTCCCCTGGTTTTCATTTTATATTCTTTTTTATCTCATTTAGTGTTGACAAGATTAAACTCTTCACTATGTTAAACTTATCATGAAATCAATATATGCTTCTATGTGCAGTCTTGCAAATGTTGATCCAATTGATGTTGCTAGAAATATCACGGGATTAAATCCTGAAACAACCCTAGGTAAATATGGTTTTGGCTTTTCCTTTTTACTTGATATTTGACTTAAGTGACTGGGATTCCATTTTTGTTTTCTACACTGTTGTAACTTCTTTTTTTTTTTTGTAGTGGTGATTGTTTCAAAGACTTTTACGACTGCTGAAACCATGTTGAATGCCCGAACACTCAGGGAATGGATTTCTTCTGCCCTAGGGTAAGTGTAGTGTTAAAACTATTTTTCAAGAGTAATTGTATAATTCTTAATCTGATTCTTTTTCTGGGATTTTACCTTTTACACTTTAGTATTATAAGCATTATGCCCTCATCCGGTAATGTCTCCTTCAAAACATATCCATAGTCATGTAAAATAGAAATGTTAAATGTAATCTGAAGACTGGCTTATCATTCTATTTTACCGTCAGGGCCTCAGCAGTTGCAAAACATATGGTGGCAGTCAGTACCAATCTCACAGTATGGCCATTTTTTTTTTCTTTGCTTAGCTCATCAAGATATGTTAAAAATCCTATGTGTGGTTTTCGTGTGAAGACATATATCAATTGTTCAGGGCTGAGCCTGCAGTTATCTTTTTCTGTTGTCTTCATTTCTGATGCAGCTTGTGGAAAAGTTTGGTATTGATCCTAATAATGCTTTTGCCTTTTGGGACTGGGTTGGTGGCCGATATAGTGGTAACTTTTTTTTGCGCATACTTTTCCTTGATCGTACTAGATGGGAGCCCATGCAATAGGCTGCCCTTTATTGAATAAGACCAGTAATTTGATTTTAACTATTATTTGGTGTGTTGTTTACAGTCTGCAGTGCTGTTGGAGTATTGCCATTATCCCTACAATATGGTTTCTCTGTAATTGAGAAGTATGTGATTTATTATTTCTGTGATTCTATAGCACGAATTTCTTTTCATTGATAATAATGGTTTTAACCGTAGCTTATTTCATTGTTTTTTTAGTATAACTTATTATAGATGCAGTCTACCAAGCATTGCATTGCCTGTATCACTTCTATTTTTTAATTAAAAAATAGAAAAAGAAGGAAATTCAACTTCATTGATGGAAATTAATGTTCCTGTGCATATACTCTTCCTGATTTCTTGATCTACAATAAGAAAAAAAATGAGGATATATATGTCCCTGAATCTGTATTCAGACAGTATCTTTACTTTCACAGTAATTTTAAAATACAATCAAATCTTGCTGAAAACCCCCAAATTGTAATAATAGCTCCTAAGTAGTTAATTTATAATGCCTCCAATCCAATGCTTCTATATTTTCTGTGGAAATTAATGAAAAGAAAATAAGGTTTTCTCTTGGCTTCTAGCCTTAGTTCCAGGACAGTAAAGATTCATCCATCTATTCATTTTATTTATTTATTTATTTGTCTGTTTTTGGTTCCTATTTGATAGATTGAGTATCCTTTCTTGTTCATATGCTTGGTTTGTATATGACATCGTATTTCTTTTTTGAAGGTTTTTAAAGGGGGCTTCCAGCATTGATCAACATATGCATTCAGAACAATTTGAAAGAAATCTACCTGTAAGAACCCCTACAGCAGCCTTTGTGTCTTTCGATGTTTGTTTTTTTGTCCTAATGGATCTCCTGCACATGTTAGACAGATTTTAAGCCATTTATTTTGGTTCAATCTGGTGGCCGGAAAGTAATTATCATAAACCAACCCATCATAGTTCTAAAAGCTTACGTTACTAGTCTTGTTTTGTTGTGATAGCAATATAGTCTTAGAATAGAGTCCAACATCGATTAGGAGAAAGAAGGGTAATGTGACTACTTTTTCTTAATTTTGGGAAAACCCAATGTAGAAATACAGTATGTGAGGGCAATCCTCATGGTCTCCCTGATATCTACTTTCACTCTCTGCCTGTCTCTCCCTACTTAGTGCTCTTTCTCTCTACTCAGTGCTTCCTTGACCTTGTTTGATGAACAATTTGTTGCTGCCAAAATTTGAATTGGATTTCATGGTTTGAAAAGTAATCTCCCTTTGAATCAATAAACTGTTATCATTGATGGAGAGTGAGTAATGATTAACCACACCAATCCTTCCTTTTCTTGGGATTATACATCTATATGGCAGTAGTGATGTTTCTTTACAAATGCAAGATGACATGTTCAATTGTGTCAATGGGCCAGGTGCTTTTGGGACTGTTGAGTGTATGGAATGTCTCATTTCTTGGATATCCTGCCCGAGTGAGTACCTCACCATTTGTTCTATTGAACAACTCATGTTTCTTTATTATTAACCGATCCTTTTCAATAACTGAAACTTTGGTTCACACCCAGGCTATCTTACCATATTCTCAAGCCCTGGAGAAGTTTGCCCCTCACATTCAACAGGTATGTTTGTTATTGTCTTGTGATTGAATGCTCATGCATTTGTTAATTTTTTTTCCTCATTGTTCATATTGTTTAGTGTATGTTCAAACTAGGTTAGCATGGAAAGTAATGGCAAGGGTGTTTCAATTGATGGTGTGCCACTACCATTTGAGGCTGGTGAAATTGATTTTGGCGAACCAGGAACAAATGGGCAGCACAGTTTTTATCAACTTATACACCAGGTGAGATACAGATAGTGATATTTGTGTTGTCATGACATTTTGAACTTTAATTTAATTTGTGCAGTTTGCATGTTAATGCTTGGGTAAAATCTATATTATGATTGATGAGGACATAAGGTCATATACAAATTTAATGGAAGATTATTTTACCCTTCCTCTATGCTGACCTTTGAGTCAAGTGGTGGTTACTCGGGAGATCATTCACATTTGCATATGCATTCATGGTTTATTTTTCACAAGTTAGTTTTCTCCTGTCATGGTTTACCCTTAGGCCTCAAAACAAATCAGAAGTTAGGCATGCTTGGATATATACCATACAAGGGCATTCCAGCATAAACTAGAGGACAAAAAATGTTATTGGATAACATTAAAGAATTTCTACAAAGTTTTCTATTCATTAGTATTTGGGAGAGGGATCAATCATACCAAAAAGTGGAATTGATTTCAATCTGTAAGCTTATTTCTTTTATTTGCTTCAAGTACCATGTAGTCTGATAACATTCATTCTCTGATGTGTGCCATCGAATGTGCTCATGAATTCAACATATGTTACATTTATCTCAGTATGAATGACTTTGTTGTGAAATAACACATCTATATCCATCTCCTGGTCTGCAGGGACGTGTTATTCCTTGTGACTTTATTGGGGTTGTGAAAAGTCAGCAACCTGTTTACTTGAGTGGTAAGCAACGTTTACACTCTGGTTATCTTGGTTTGAGACATGTAATTTATAATTCATGCACTTTCTGCGCAGGAGAGGTGGTGAGCAACCATGATGAGCTAATGTCAAACTTTTTTGCACAACCAGATGCACTTGCCTATGGGAAGGTACACATGTAGTTTCTCTAATTTAATTCATATTTATTAACTAAACAAAGGGAGCACTTCCATATAGGAAGGTATATTTGTGCTCTCTTTCTTATTTATGGGTCAAGTAGCCTAATAGCTTCTCTCTTCTCAAGATCTGATGCAGAAAAATATAATAAATCATAAAACAATGAAGCGATTAATTCATGCTTTTTTGAATAAATGGATATTGGAAATTAGATTGAACTGGTCGCTGCACAATATAAACAAGATTCTTGATGTTGGTATCGTCAAGATTATTCTTGTTTTGTCCAAGAATAAGGCCTAACCATATACTGTATTTACATACATTTTTTTTTATGTCATGAGCATTCTTCTCAAAGATTCCTATGTTGGAATCTTTCAGCAGTTATACACTGTATTTACATGCATTTTTTTTTTACTTGTTTTGAGTGTTAACTAAATCAATCTTTCTTTTAACAGACATCTGAACAGTTGAAGAAGGAGAATGTTCCTCCACATCTTGTGTCACACAAGGTAGTTTCCCTTCTGTTCCTATGCTGCTTCATGACTTATCATTTCTGAATCACCAGTCCCCTCAGTGTATGTATTCTTCCTGCTGCAGACATTCTCCGGGAATCGACCTTCTCTCAGCCTTCTGCTTCCATCATTGAATGCTTACAACATTGGACAGGTTTGAAGTCCCTCCTCTTATTATGATGAAAATTTAGAGAGGAAATAATTCATTCCTGTTTGCAGGAATTTGAATTTATCAGTATCTTCTTTCCATTGAACATGTCCAACCGGAAAATATCCTTTTCCTACCCTTAGATCTCACCTCTCAATATACTGATGTTCCAATCAGATGTGGATTTTCCATACTTGAGCAGTTTATACTAATGCTTTTCTTTAAAGAGCTATGAAAATTGAATTTTTAGCCCTAATATCACCTACCTGCTTTCCCAGTTGTTGGCAATCTATGAACATAGAATTGCTGTGGAAGGTTTTATTTGGGGAATCAATTCTTTTGACCAGTGGGGAGTGGAGCTTGGGAAGGTTAGTAGTTGATAAGTGACCCTTTATGTTCTTACTTCTATCCCTTGCAATGAAATATTCTGTGCTATAGTTGTTTCTTTCTGACGGGATTTTCATGTCAATATGCACATTTCTTTTTTAATTTGACTTTGCTGAATTTCACAATGTTCATTCAGTCTTTAGCCACTCAAGTGAGAAAGCAACTCAATGCATCTCGCACAAAAGGAGAACCAGTTCAAGGCTTTAATTTCAGTACTACTTCTATGTTGACAAGATACCTTAAGGTGTGGTGGATATTAATTTTGTTCCAAGAAGAATTATTTTCTTAATTGTAATATTTGTTGGTGTTGAAACTGAACCTTGGTTTTGAGTTCTTCACCCAATAAATATTAATCTATAACGACGAGAAAGCCTCTCCCTACCAGATTAGAATGCAATAAATACTTATCTAGAAAATATAAGATGATTAAACATAGTTCAAGAATTAGCATGTTTCTTATCTTGATATATAAGACTGTGTTAGAATTCTCTTGTTACTTCATCTTAGAAGATTACTGAATTGATTTGTTTGTTTGTATGACAGGCAAGTGCAGATGTACCAGCTGATCTTCCAACTCGTTTACCTAAGACATAACTGCCTTTTCTTGAGGAATGTTATTTTTTATCTTATATTGGATCAAAGTATTTTTACCAATCTCATATAAGCTGTGTCAGGTTACACATCAACCTTCAAACCAAACGTCTGTTTCTGAACTAATAAAGTAGTTCTGGCAGATTACAGTCATCCTTCAATTTTGTTGTGAAATGATGTCTTGAAAATCATTGACATGTGTTTTGTTGGATTTTGAAATCCATTTCAAGAAAACTAGTATGGATTTTGAATTATCAAGCATAGTTTCATAGGTAATTTTTTAGTACTGTTCTAATTAGGATAAGGATCTCAGTATCATCATCTATACACTAAAAGTCATACTAGTTATTGGGGAGGACACTCTAATTACTATTTGAGAACAACATCAAGAACACCCTAAAAACGGTATCTAAACTTTGTATTTTATCAAATGCATTCATGAACATGATGCAAATGTGTCAAATATCTGGTCTAGGTTTTGGATAAGAGTTCTGCCGATCATAAACTCTCTCATATGATAAAGCATCAGATAAACGGTTTAGACAGAACAAAAGTATACATAGAAACATTTGTTTATGAACTGTATAAACTAATACAACTTCGAAGTGTGAAGTTTGAAAGGAACTTGAAAACCAGTATCAAACTCAAATATTCAAAAGTGGTGTAAAAAAATCCAATGCTTAGTAAATGAGTTAGCTACTATTAAGCTGGACAAAACCTTAACCTTCGACTATATCTTTTGTGAATTTAACCTTCGATCATTGCTTCTTGCACCCTGACAATTAGTAATTGCACTTCCACACTAATAAAAAAAAAAAAGGGCTAAATATGTTTTTGGTTTCTTAACTTTTAATGAATTTTAAAATTAGTCTATTTAGAAACTTTGAACCAATTTAGTTCTTCATCTTTCAAAATATGTAGATTTAGTCCTTTTAATCAAATTTTGTTAGGTTTATTTGATGTTTCGTACGCATTTCAGGATTGTATTTGAATTGTTTATATTGTTTGACACATTTTTGTTTTAATGTTAAGTCAAATACTATTATGAAACGTGCTTGAAATGTCAAATGAACTTAACAAAATTTGATTAAGAAGATTAAATCTACGTATTTCGAAAGATGAAAGACTAAATTGGTTCAAAGTTTTGAAATGGACTAATTCTAAAATTGAGTGAAAATTAAGAGATAAAAACATATTTAATTCAAAAATAAATTATCTTTTACTACTACACCACACCACTATTTGTTATAGGAAGAGTAGAGAAAACGTGAAAAAGAAGTTTGTTATTTTAAGTTCTTTCCGGAATGTATTTCATGTGTTCCGGAAAACTTTTTCAATAATCTATTTAACATGAGGTGTTTTTAAAAATTCGTTTCAAAAGGTATTATATGTGTTCTGAAAAGGTTTATTTTGAAATTTCTATTTTGAATTTTTGTTTGTAATGCATTTCAGGTATTAAGAAAATTTTGTTCTGAAAACCTTATTTCAGAAACTCTGAATAGTTTGTTTCGGAATGGAACGAGTAACCAGTGACTTTTGAAGAGGATAAAATAGTTGAAATTTAGGAGGGTGCAGGAAGTAAGAACAAAACTTCATACCCAAAGTGGCAGTTGACCAATTAAGATGAAGTACAGAAGATATACTTTTAGGAATCCATAAAAATATAAATCACAAAAGGTAAAATCGACATTTTGTGAAAATGAGGGTGTATGAAAACATTATGGGGGTGCCCATAGTAATTTTCTTGAGACACAATAAGCCCAGTGGAAAAAGAAAGCATTGATGTTATTTTTCAAATTAATTAATACACTTGTTTAATTTAATTATTGGATGTCAAATTTTTAATTAATTTCTAAAATGTGTTAATATGTGTTCTCCAACGAATTTTAAAGTTAGGAAGAAAATAAACATGCATATAACATTGTGAACCTTAATATTGCTAATAAGCTACTATGTTATTAGTTTGATATAATGCTTAGTAATATTAGACATAACTTTTTTTCAGAAATTACTATTTTATATCTTATAAAATCTAAAGTCATGATAATATAATACCAATAATTTTCCATCATTTTAAGTAATGGATTGGAGGCACACCCAGGTCTTTGTCCCCCACTCAGCCCTCAATGTTCTCACTTTTCTACAAATTTGAAATTTGAAAGAAAAAAAAAAAAACAGTGTTTCTTTTCAATCTTAAAATAATAATAATAATAATAATAATAATAATTAGAAAAGTTAAAAGCGAAAACCAACGACCAGCTTTTGTAGATGCGAAAAGAGGAACACTGCGAGATTTCCCGCCTCTTAAAAACGACGTCGAACCAACGCCAATAATCGTGTGGATTCTGGTATGGGCTATTCATAACTCCTTTACATTAGTTTTAATTTTTATTTTTTAAATTAATTAATTAATTAATTTCTCATATATTATATCTAAATTGACACCTAACTGTAATATTTTAAATTTTGTTTAAAAATATAATTTTTTTCATATATATATATATATATATACTAACGTAAATACAGATACTATCGTGCCTGTGTACGTATTTTTAAATATGTGTGATATTATATTAATAGATGATGATATTGTAATGTTATTAAATTAATATATTTATTAAAAATAGAGTAAAATGTATAAAAAATAAGAAAAAAAAAGAAAAAGTAAAGATACACAATTTTATAAAAAACTTTTAAAATTACAGTCGAATTTTAAAAATTTAATAAATAATTATATTTTAAAAGATAAAACTAAAATTTTAAATTATAAAGACAAAAAAGAGCATCTTTTTATATACTCTATTTTCTCTCTCTTTATAGAAATATGAGTTACATGTTAAAGAAATTTTATCTATAAGAAGATAACAATAGGCACATCATAGACTTTCATATCAAAATAAACACTTGTTTTTTTTTTTTTTTTTTTTGAAATTTAATCCTTTTTTTTTTTTTTTTTTTTTCTGAGATTCAATCCTTTATTCTTCTTTTTCCTTTTAAGTTTGATTAAGAAAAGAGGGTGACCTTGTAAACTTTAGAAGTTTTAGTAGTACAATTTGGACTTTTAAAGGTGTATAAAATAAAAGTGATTTTGCTAGTAAATGCATTGTCTCAAAGCAAGAAAAGTTACTTTATTTACATTTATTAAGTAGTATTGAATTATATTAGTGAAATGTATTATTGGCTGGATTGAGGTAGAATTTTTTGTATGTGATAATTATTTGAAAATGACGGTGATAATTGAGTTAGTTTAAGCTAAATTGTATTTAGAGTTTCAAATACCTATTTTTTTATGTAAATTATAATAATTATTGAATATAAAATTCATACAAGTTAAATTTAGAATAATCGGTCAAATAATGTTAATTTTGAATATAAGAGTTTCTGAAAATAGATAAGTAGTGTCGCATCCTTCGATATTACTTTAGTGAATTTTCGAAATAATATATTATATTGATAAAGTTATAATTTAAGATTTAAGGAAAATATATGAGATTGCAATTATTCTATTACAAACAACTATCTCATCTGATTTAGAATCTGAGGTTTAAGACACTTTTAATGTTATTTCTTTTTTTCTTTTTTTAAGACATTTTTTAAAAATAAAATCATGATACATTATATGTTAAAAAACGGATAATATTTTAAATGCATAATATTTCAAATGCATGATGATTAATAACAATTATATCATCAAACTTGAGAACTAAACAATTTTTCTTACTGCACATTTTTTTCTCAAGTGTTCATAGTGGTTGAAGTGAAGAAAAAACTTGGATGAGAAAAATACTACTATAATTCTCTATCTATTTAAACACACTATGCTCAAAGAGATTTAAGATGACTTAAAGTTATTAAATACTTTGTATCATTTAGTATTCAATGCTTGTAAGATCAATATCGATATTCATACATTAGTGTTTTATACTTATGATATTATTCTAATTTTGATGGGACTTGCATTTTACAAATTCATTTCATCTAAGACTTTTATAGTTGAGGTATATATATATATGATAATATGAGTTTTACACTTTAAAGACCATAAAATAAATCAAATTTAATTTATATTTCATATTAAATTAAAAGAATATTTTTAAGATATAAGATTTAGATGACATACAACAAATACCATTTGTCAAACATCTGTAATCACTTTTGTTCTATTTTTCTTAAATATAATTTTTATTCTAATAATTTGTTTAATTTTCTATTCTATTCTCTGTAATTTAAAATAAACATGCCTAATATTAATTTTAAAAAAATCATCATTTTAGTCAAATCTTTAATTTTGTCCACATTTTGTTTTTTATTTTAAATTTTAATTGATTAAATGTTTTTATGACACTTTACATAATTATGCTAAATTTAGGATCGAATAAAACAAAAAAAAAAGAAATAAAACACACTGATAATTAAGTATTTCTTTAAATTTCAAATTTTATAATTTTAAAAGAAAAATTGTTTTTATTAATATAATAAAAGTCCACGTACAAAACATTTAAACTATGAAACTTATGTATAAAACATGATACCTCGCGTATCTCCCATATATAAAACCATAAAACTATTTAATTGTGCGTATAATTAATTATTTTATATTCTATTATAATCATATTTTTTTAGTTGGATTTCATTGAAAGTGTTCTTAATATAACTAGTTTGATTTAAATATAATAAAATCAGCTTTAAAAAATGTGAAAATGAAAAGAAAAATAATTAAGAAATAGCCATAAATTAAACATTTTGTGATTCACGAAAACAACGTTTTTATTTTTAGTTTTAAATTTTTTTTTTGTAAACTACTTTCTTACCTTAATAACATGCTCTAACATTTAAAGAAACAAATTTAAATAATTGACTTTTATATGAAAAATTCAATTTTAAAAAATAAAATAAATTTAACAACAACAAAATGTAAATAAACTCATTAATAAAAAATTTAATGTTTTCCTGATAAAGGTAAAATAATTAAACTGAAATATTGTTTCCATTCAATTAAGTTTTTCTAATAAATAAAGATAGATTAAAAATTCAAATAAAAGCAAAAGAAAATTGTCAATAACTGTCCCTAAGTAACAGAAACTCATTTGCACACTGTTCAAGCAGCAACAATGGAGGGAAGAGAGAGAAAGTTTTCTCTCTCCTCTCAACCGGAACCTCTCCACACTCTCCATTCTTCTTTCTCCACTCCAATGTTACAGCATCAATCTCATGTGAGTTTGGTTATCTTCAAAATTTGAAATTTTGAATTTTTTAAAAACTAACCTAACTACCTAACGTCACCATCACTGATTGCTTTCTCCGTCGCCTTTAGCGCCATATCTGACGACTCTGATGGTTTTATGGCTATTCGAACGCACCCATGGCCTCAAAATTTGATTTTTGTAATGTTATGTTGTTAGTTTTGATTTCTGGTTTTTTTGTTTGGTTTTGATTTATGTACAGAACGGTAGATATAGTTCCTTAACTGTTTCTTCTTCTTTTTTTTTAGCATTGTTTTCCTCCTTTTAGAATTAGAATTTTACCAAGTGATAATTTATGAAATAAAAGTTTGTTTCAAGTCCAGCTTTAATGTTTGTAGTGTTGTTATCTGATCATGGTTGAAATTGATATTTTACTGTGACAATCTGCGTAATTAAAGTTGTGTTAGATGTCAGTTTAACTGTTTTTAGCTTCAAACTTTAACCCAAATCAAGATTTTACCTTGAAAATTAGGATGCTAAAAGTTTGTATTGAATTTTAGTATAACATAGATGTAAAATTCAAATTCTGATTAGGGAAGAACAGGGAAAGTTTGATGTTTTCTGTGTTTATGTTTATGTGATTGAGTTTTGATAATGGTGGTTCTTCCAGTAACAGTATATTTGGTTGTGCAGGAAGTGGTGGCTTTGAAGAGGGCATATGCAGATGTAATTCTGAATACTATGAAGGAGTCTGCAGGTCGGGTAATGGTGTCGGAAAAGAGAGCACTTGTGCTCCAGCAGGAGCTCAATGCAACCAAAGAAAATGCTCTTTGTATGTTAATGCGTCTGAAGAAGATGATGGATGCTAAGGTTTTATTTGCAGTGATAAATTTTGTGGTTCTTATGGTTATTTGATGATTATAATGATTCGAGAATCTGCTTAGGTTAGATTTTAATTTAGTTGATATTGAAATGTTAGATTTGTATTTGACTGACAGTGAGCATTTAACGCCAGTGTATAAGAATGGATTTTGTGTGAATGATGAAGTAGAGTCACTTTTAAATGTATTTATGAGTATGTTTTGAAAACTTTATGGGTCACATACCATTTTTAAGAACTATGTAGTAGAATCAAGAACAATTCACTTTTCACTGAATCAATCTATTATGCAGAGTAAATTATTTTATAAGCCAGAGTAGCCAAACACATAAACTAGTCTTAGAATTTTCAATTTTTCAGTGTCTGCCTACTTTGAGCTTCATTTTGGAATCTGAAGTGGAACATCCTTAGGATCACATGTGATGTTCTTGTAGTATGACGTTTTTCTTTTTGTTGTTGAAGTGGAATTCTGATAGAACAAAACAATGTTCTATCTAATGTGTCAGGGAAAGAAGTTAGTTGGGTCCTTTGTTGGTTAGTTGAGTAGAAACTATTTATAAAGGAAGTTTATTAATAGTTGGCAGGAATATTGTATAGAGGGAAATTTGTTAATAGTTGGCAGGAATATTGCATAGAGGGAAGTTTGTCAGGACAATTCTAAAGTTGTGTGGGAGGGTTCAAGTTTCTTGAAATAGCTTGGACTAATTCAATTGAGAACTGTTTCTGTGTGAGAAGTTCTTTAAGATCAGTAAAGACATTCTGTTTCTAGATCCAAATCTGATCCCATTTCTATCAAATTCACACTTATCATTTTCTGGATGAAGTAATATGTTAAATCAAAACTCTTGGTTATATTACTATTGTGTATTTCATTTTGGCTTGTTGTTGAAAAAGGCCTGAACAAATTGTTTTTTGTTATCCTCTGAAGTAAGCATTGATCTTGTTTTCAGTAGGATGCTTTGATGTTTTGTGATGGTAGTTACTTATATGTTATATTTAAGACACTTGTGACTTATTGTTAATTATGAATGTTATTACTTTATAGTAATTTTCATACTTTTTGAGAATCTATATGTTTAGTATACATTGTATAGACTGAAAAAAGAAAATCTAATAGCAGCTATTCCATATATGCTATCTTGCTATAGCATTTTTGGAATCAAATCCGGGGTTTAAAACATTGATTTTACTGAAGTTTGAACAAACTTATAATCTAATAATCTCGGTTGGATTTTCTTGTTTCTCCTTTGAAAGTCACAAACTAATGCATTTCCATAAACGAATGCTTTCTTTGTTAACAGACAGCTGAAGCAGAGAAAGCATCATTGCAGCAGCAAAGAAAAATTGAAGAGCTTGAAGCACAGTTGAATGAAGCTGAGGATGTGGTAACAGATCTTAGGGCAGAACTGAAGCATGTACACCTTGTGCTAGAAAAGATAAGGAATAACCAGGTACAGCCTTTGAATGGGCAGAACATAAAGCAGGTTGCAACTTGTGTGAGTGTAAAACCTGAGACTTCAATATCTTCTCCTCATGAAGAACTTGAATGTATAACAAGCTGTGATGTGGTAAACAAATCACTGACTATGAACATCTTAGATAAGAAGTGCTGTAATCCAAAACAACAAACTGAGCAATTGCACATCTCTAATTTGGAGGATTCTTCTGGTCATGACTCTGACTTTGCTTCGGTCATCACAAGAAGCAAGGAACCTGAACTTTGCCGAAATGGATTTACTCAGAGAATCCGTGCACTTGAAGGAAATTTGCTGGATGAAAAGCTTCTCATGCAAGATGTACGCAATGAACATTATGGTAAAAAGCTTGGGGTCATTGCTAAAGATGTTCATGGGAAAGTTGCAAAATATAGTGCACTGATTGAGGAAATGAAAATTCATAAGCATCTCAAGCTCCTTAAAATACCAAAATGGAAGATCTTTTTCTACAGGTCTCGATTTCTTTCTTGTAAATTTCGTTTTCATGACAGCGGTAAATTGAGCAAAGATGTGTGCTCTCTACCTTCTATCAACCTTAGTGCCATTATTAGATGGAAAAGAACGAGAAGAAGACATAGACATCTAGGATTAAAACCTTCTGCTTTTAGAAGTTGTAAACCATCATTTGTTCTTGAGCAGTGCTCATCTGTCTGTGGTAATGCCAAATGTTGTGAAGATGAAAATGATGCAAATATGAAGTCAGTGCCACTTTTGACTGATGCAGAAGCCACTGAGCTAGTGGAGAAAGCAATTGAGAAGGATGACAAGTTATCGAATTCAGGAGAAAGTGCTGAACAGAATCTAACAGGTCCAAGCTCTGACATGAAAGTAGAGGTTGTTGTTGATGTTTCATCTACAAATACTGGTATGAAAGATGAAAAAGCTTTTATAGAAAAAGATAGATCTTGCAGTCAAGTAGATGAATGTAAGCCTCTGAAGTATACATTCCAAAGGAAGCGAAAAAAAGAATCCTTGGGAAACATACACCAAAACTTTGATGATTCTAAGAAGAGCACAGTGAAGAGGAGGGTGGAGGACAAACAAAATGGTGCATGGGAACCCCAGAATGTAGCATGATGGAAGAAACTTCTGCAAATAATCAGCACCTGGATCAGGTTTGTTCAATTCTAATTCACACAATAACTCCTCCTGATTGAATTAGGAGAAAGCATGAATAAATTGAATGTGAATTAAGTTTTAAGAAAACTTTGGTTAAAGCAAAATGAAGGGTTATCTGGTAGTTTGTTTTGGATTTAAGCACCAGACTGATTTACTTGTTTTCTTTATGCAGCTTATCATTGTGTGCAAACTGCAAAATGGTATTGATATCAATATGAATGCTTAAGGCTCAACGATTCAACTGTAGCAGACCTTTGAAGTTGTTATCTTCATCTCTCTGAGCACATCAAAGATGTTTTTGTAAACAATTAGGCACTCTAGTTTTTTGTTTTTTAAATTATTTCTGCATTTCTATCCATATAGAAAAAAAAAATGCTGTTTCTACAGTGCTGGTTGCCTCTGTTAAGTGCTTAATTCAAGCTAGCTTAACACTTGAGCCATGACATGTTGATGGCAACCCTTGATAGCTTATGGATATGTTTATAGGATGTTTTTTGTTGTTATTATTATTATTATTATTATTATTATTATTATTATATTATTATTATTATTATTATTATTGGTATTATTTTTATATTTCTCCATCATAAACAATGAACTTTATATGAAGAAAAGTTTTTATTGCTGGCAGATTAGAACTTATACTGATTGTAAGTGTATCATTTCTGCTTCTCAAGAACATCACTACGCTGGTTATTGAATTTGGGAGTTGCTGAAGCTTGAAAAATTTTAGAATTGGAAACCTCAGTGAGTATTTATATACAGTTGTATGATTATTTTGTAATCTGATGAACTTAAACTGTGTAGTAAGACAATAAATGAAGCTTGGTACCAATTGATTATTAATCAGATCAAGTTCTATTCCAGAAATGGAATCAGAGTATTCACTATTCATCAGAACAATTTAAATAATTTATTGTAAACCTATTTATATATATTTCAAAATATTTATTTATTATGAATTTCACTTGTATCAAAATAAACATCTGTTCTGTGTAGTACATGAGTTAAAATAGTAATTAATACCATTTCGGGGGTTGTTAATCTCTTTTGCTTTTACACTAGGTTGATTTCATAGTTTATTTATGGGTTAAATATGTTTTTGGTCCCTCAAGTTTCAGTGAATTTTGGAATTAGTTCCTCTTCGAAACTTGATACCAATTTAGTCATTCATCTTTAGAAATGTATGAATTTAGTCTTTCTTACCAAATTTTGTTAAGTTTATTTGATGTTTTAAGTGCATTTCATGATAGTATTTGAATTGTTTACAACGTTTGACACACTTTTGCTTCAATGTTAACTTAAATATTATCTTAAAATACATTTAAAATGTCAAATAAACTTAAAAAAATTTGATAAGAAGGACTAAATTCACACATTTCTAAAGATGAAGGACTAAATTGGTATCAAGTTTCGAAAATGGACTAATTCCAAAATTTACTTAAACGTGAGGGACCAAAAACATATTTAACCCTTTATTTATTGGTTTAAACATTCCGTTGGTTCTATTTTTTTCAAAAATCTTAATTAGGTTATTGGATTTTTATTAGTATTAATTGAGTCCTCATTATTGAAAACGTGATTTAATTTGGTTATTTATGTTAATTTATATGTTACGTGTCAATTCATGCCTTTTAATTTTTGTTAATTTTCTTCTTGTTTTTTGTAATAAATAAAATTGCCACCTGTCTACGGGTGGCAAAGTGGGATGGGTTGGCATTTTCAACCCACAAGTCTGTTTTGATCCAATTTGCTTAGTCCGCCAAACTGACAAATCAAAGGCAGACCAATCTCCACACTTGGCTTGTTGGCTCTTTTTTATTATTTTTTTTCTTTTTTTAAATTAAAAATAATTAAAAAGATTAAATTTTCTATATTATATTTGTGTAAAGATGTAAATATATAATATTATTATAATTTAAATCATTAAAACTTACAAACTAAATTATAATAGACTAATAACATATAATTGTAATAATTATTTTAATTTATTCAATAAAATTATTTAATAATCAAAAGCTTAGAAAATATTTACAAAATTAAATATGTTTTAAATATTCATTAATAAGTATATATACAAACAAATTTTATAAATAAATTTTAACAAAAAATTAAACAAAGTGGCGGGCCAGCTTGGCCTAGCTCGTTTTTGGTGGCCAAGGGTGGGTCGAGCCAAAACAGGCTAGGCAGACCCTTTCTGCCACTCCTACCTGTGTTAAATGAGGGGTCTTGCCACGTGGCAGAGGTAATGTCAATTCGATCTGGGTCGTAGGAGATGGCTTGAAGTAGGCCCGGGTCCTAGGTCCGCCGAGTCGGTTCAGGCCGAAGGTCGAGCCAAGTTTTTCCTATTCGAAGATCACAACGAGATGATTGTGAATCGAGTCAGTCCAGGTTGAAGATTAACTTAGTTAACTTGTGTCAGAGGTTGAGCCTAGTAAGTCCGAGTCAACATTCGAGTCAATTCGGTATGGGTCGAAGGTCAAGTCGAGTTAGCTTAGGTCGAAAGCCGAGTCGGCTTAGGTCAAAAGCCAAGTCGGCCCGGATTAAAGGTCCAAAGGAAATGACTATGAGTTACGTTGGCCCTAGCTGAAGGTCGAGCTAGGCCGGCCTAGTTCAAAGGTTGAGTCGAGTTGGTTTATACATAAGATTTAAATCAATCTACTTTAATTGAAGGTTGAGTCTGGTCAATTCAGACCGAATTGATTTGAATCAACTGAGGTCAAATTAATTCATATTATGTTAAGGTTGAAGTGATTTTAATTTGCACACGTCGAACTAGTTGAGGTCGAATCAACTCGAATTAACTTGAACAAAAAGTCAAGATGAATTGTATCAATTTGAAGGTCAAACTAAGTTAAGTTAGACTCAAAGATACAATTGAGTTTGTTGTAAAATAAAAATTAAATTACTTTATCTAGACAAAAAATTAAAATCTAAAATATTTTAATTACTTCAACGAAAAAAATTATTTAAAAAATAAAAATAATTCAATTATTAAGTGTTTCAGGTGTAGGGACTGAGCACTATCTAAAACACTCACTAGTCTCCTTTTTCTCTATTGTCACAATTTCTCCTTTCTTCCTGCTCGTCAATCAGGCTCTGATGCTTAAGTCAGTTCAGGGCATGTAATTAATGTTGTAATAAATGTGAAGTAAAAAGTCCTTACCAACTTAACCTACTTTGTGCTCCTATTTATAGTTTTTCGCATGGAGCTGTATTAGGGTTTCTTAATCACGATCCAATTGCTTTATAAACTTGATTACTAACCTATTTTACTCTAATTGCAGATCTTTTATTTTGGGTTTGCGCGACTGATGATGTTGAACGTACCTGCACTGACCGACCATGTCCTTGTGTCCAAATAGTTGGATGAGAATGACAAGTCATGGCCGATGTTTGTCAACGCTCACATTAAGGAGGATCTCAATGTGATTTTCAATTACATATCGTCAGGGTCAACTGACCGTTCCAGGTGGCCTTCGTCCGCTTGTCCTTGGTGTGAGATCCAGAAAATTCATAAAATTAATAATTAAAAGAATATAAGAGATGAAGGGTTGAGACTACCTTAGAAGAGTTCTTTGAAAAATCCTAGACAAGAAATAATGTGAACCTAAGTGGTTTAGAGCATTAAATTAGGTTGAAGGGACTTGGGTTCAAGTCCCGAGCATGTCATTAGTAGATTTATTTAATTTTGTTTTATTTTGCTACTATATTGTGAATGTGAAAGCATGATTTAAGTTCATACGAATGGGTAAATTGATAAGAAACATGAATTAGTTTGGTGGTTGTGCATGAACTT
>Ga0099822_1001945_pt1 | contig 25078 bp, 24 predicted proteins | sample CowpeawhiteBW_FD_76839 | JGI IMG/M metagenome (GOLD analysis project Ga0099822, IMG submission 76839) | Root nodule microbial communities of legume samples collected from California USA - Cow pea white BW | ecosystem: Host-associated > Plants > Roots > Nodule | place: USA: California | collected... | reverse complement strand
TTCTAAGCTTCTCAGAAAACAGCCTTCCAAAACCCTATTCTCCTCTCAAATTTTGCCTTTTATAGGTCTTACTAATTGGTTAATTAAAAAAAACGGGAATTAACTTTTATTTCTATTCAAGGCTCATCACTTAATGGTTTTTCAGTCCCTTTTAGCTACCCCCTTCTGCTAAGGTCTTTTTCATCTATTCATATTCAGCCACACAACCTTTTAGCAAAAAAAAGGTTAAATTTGAGCCCACCCAGGTTTGAACCCACACCATGCCAAAGTTAAATCAACTCTAAACCATCAGGCCAACCCATGTTCCTTGCTAACACATACAACTCAAGCATTATCTCATACTCAATGTGGCCCAACATATTATTAAAACATTAATAACAAAATACACATAATTGGCATACATAGGACTCGAACCCAAGTCCTCTCACACAATTAAAGTACTCTCAACCACATGAGCTAGCACTTTTCCACTTCACACATAACAAAATTTAATGTCATAAATGCACAACTCACCCGCATTTATTAATTATTTATTTATTTAATTAATTAATTTCTGTGGATTTTACAAAGATCATACCACACCCATCATTTACAACCCATGCACCATATCATTCATGCATAATCCTTCTCCTCATGCTTTTAATATAACAATTGAAATCAAGCAAATTGCCAACCATCCAAGAACAAAGAAACAACAAAATATCACATTACCCTCGCCAGCTCTTCGCTCAAGCAAGAGGGACTCTCGCTCAAGCGAGCTCCCTTCGCCTAGGTGAGAAGTCGACAATCTGGAATAGTGGCCATTTGCACCAGCTCACTTAGGCGAGATCTCCTCACCTAAGCGAAGCATTCTCTCGCTCAAAACAAAATGGCCCGCCTAAGCAACAGCTCGCGCAGAAGGCCTGGGCTAGCCTCTGCCAGTCTCGCTTAAGCGAGACTAGCTCACTTGGGCGAGACTATCAGTTCTCGCCCATGTTCTCACCTACATCAGCCATATTTTTACATCCAAATAACAACCCAAGGCATCCCACATGTTCACAAAAACGTATACTCCATACAAACACCAAGCAGACTAAAAAAAAAAAGGCCAAAAATGATTTAAAACTCGAAACCCTAACTTCCCTTACCTGAAATGGGGCTAATATTAGACTTCGACTCTTAAGCCAACAAAACCGTTTGCTCCAAGGGCAGATCTATGAACTGAAACAGCGACACAGCAAAGAAGATTGGATTCACTACAGTGAGCCCCAACATAAACCACGAAAACAACTTAGAAAGGGGGTTAGGTTCAAGAGCTAACTTACGCAAATGGAAGAAGGAGGTTGAGCTCACTTGAATTTGGATGGATCTCCAAACCCTAGCAGAGGTTATGTGGAGAGAAAACGGGAGAGTTAGGGCACTGATTTTTCAAAATGAATTGTAAATGAGGGACCTTGGTTGCTTTAGGGGCCTTGGCACCCTATGGGCCAGCCTTTAGGCCCAACAATCTAGCAACTGTTAAACATGAGGGCACTAAATAAAAGTGGGCCTTACATTCTCCTCAACAAGAAAAATTTTCGACCTCAAAATTGAAGACTTACCAGGAAAATAGATGTGGATGTGACTTCCTCATATCCTCCTCTAACTCCTAAGTAGAGTCACCTTTCCTCTGATCCCAAATGACCTTGACAAAATTGCCTATTTTTCCTCAGCATTCCTCAACTTTGCTATCCTCTAAGGCAACTGGTGGTACCTCCATGGTGAGATCCTCTCTGATCTGCACGTCTTCTGCTTCCAACCAATGAGACGAGTCAAAGACATACTTCCTCAACTGTGATACGTGGAACACCAAATGGAGGTTTGCCAACTGAGGAGGCAAAGCAATCTCATAAGCTACCGACCCAATCCTCCTCGAGATCTGGTAAAGGCCAAGGAACTTAGGAGAGAGCTTCGTTAAGTAGAAAGCCCTTCCTACATCATTGGTTCGGGTCACCCTCAAGAACACGTGATCTCTAGCTGCAAATTCCAAGGGTCCCCTCTTACGGTCTGCATAAGCCTTTTGCCTACTCTGAGAGGCTTGCATTCTATCCCTCACCATCGTTACTTTCTTAATGGTCTACTCTAACAACTCTGGTCCAACAAGCACTGCTTCCCCATCATGATACCAACATAAGGGAGTCCTACACTTCCTACCATAAAGAGCCTCATATGGCATCATGCCAATGCTCGCGTGAAAACTGTTGTTGTAGGTGAACTCTATCAAAGGTAGCACTTCATCCCAAGCACCCAGATGATCCAGTACACATGTCCTCAGCAAGTCCTCAAGCGAATGAATCATCCTCTCAAGCTGGCCATCGGTCTGGGGATGATAGGTTGAGCTCATAGTCAACTTGCTTCCCAAAGCACTCTACAGCGTCTACCAAAACCGAGAAGTGAATCGTGGATCTCTGTCTAATACGATGCTCGAAGGCACTCCATGTAGCCTCACAATCTCGTTAATGTACAGTTGGGCCAACTTGGCCATAGACATCCTCAAGTTCATCGCCAAGAAATGAACACTTTTAGTCAATCGGTCCACTATATCCCAGATGGTGTCATGCCCCTTAAACGTTTGTGGCAAATGAGTCACAAAATCGATGTTATCCCATTTCCACACTGGTATTTCCAGGGGCTGTAGAATCCCACCGGGTCTCGGATGCTCAACCTTCGCCTTCTAACATATCAAACAGGCTGCTACAAACTGTGCAACATCTCTCTTCATTCCCTGCCACCAGAAAGTCTCCTTGAGATCTTTGTACATCTTAGTAATGCCAAGATGCATGCTAAGACGACTCTTATGCCCTTCCTTAAGGATCAATTTCTTCACCTCAACATCATCTGGTATGCACACCCTGCCTTGGAACCTTAATAAGCCATCACTTCCCAAAGCAAATTCCCTCGTTTCATCTGGCCCAAGTTGTTCTCTCACCCTGTTCAAATTGGCATCCAATAACTGCCTCTCTCTGATTGAATCCAAGAAGTCACTAGATATAGTCAGAGTACTACACCTAATGAACTCAGACCCTAACTCCACATGCAGCTTCATATCCCTGAATTTCTCTAACAGTTCCACCTCCTTGATCATGAGGTATGCAGTATGTACAGTCTTCCTACTCAAAGCATCAACTACCACGTTTGCCTTCCCCAGATGATATAGCAGCTCAAAGTCATAATCCTTCAAGAACTCCATCCACCTCCTATGCCTCATGTTCAGCTCCTTCTAATCAAACAGATACTTGAGACTTTTATGATCGCTAAACACACGAAACTGAGCACCATAGAGGTAGTGCCTCCAAATTTTCAAGCCAAATACAATGACCGCTAGCTCTAGGTCATGAGTGGGGTAATTTCTTTCATGCACCTTAAGTTGTCTCGAAGCATATGCCACTACCTTCTTCTCTTGCATCAACACGCAGCCTAAACCTAGATGGGAGGCATCATAATAAACCTCAAAGGGTTTACCAACATCCGGGATAGCCAATATCGGAGCACTCGTCAATCGTTATTTCAAGTCTTGGAAACTTTCCTCACACTTATCCATCCAAGTGAATGGTTGGTCTTTCTGGGTAAGTTGCGTCAGAGGCACCACTATCTTGGAGAATCCCTCTATGAATCTCCTATAGTAGCCAGCTAGCCCCACAAAGCTCCTGATCTCGGTTGCTGACTTGGGACTTTCCCACTTTATTATTTCCTCTACCTTTGTTGGGTCCACTACAATTCCCTATGCAGATATCACGTGTCCCAAAAATTTGACTTCATCTATCCAGAACTCGCACTTGGACAACTTGGCAGATAGTTGATTCTCCCTCAAGACACCAAGCACCAACCTCAAGTGTTTCGCATGTTCCTCTGGAGTCCTGGAATAGATGAGTATGTCGTCCATGAAGACTACAACAAACTTATCCAAGAACGGTATGAAAATCCTGTTAATATAGTCCATGAACACCGTCGGAGCATTGGTCACACCAAAAGGCATAACCACGTACTCATAGTGTCCACATCGGGACCAAAAGGCTGTCTTCTGCACATCATCCGCCTTCACTAAAATCTAATGGTATCCCGACCGCAAATCAATCTTCGAGAACACAGACGATCCATGCAACTGATCCATCAAGTCATCGATTCTCGAGAGAGGATATTTGTTCTTGATCGTCATCTTGTTCAATTGCCTGTAGTCCACACATAGGCGCAAACTTTCATCATTTTTCTTCACCAACAACACTGGTGCGCCCCAAGGCGAAGTACTGGGTCTTATGAATTGTTTCCCCAGTAATTCCTCAATCTGACTCTTTAGCTCTACCAGTTCTGCTGGAACCATACGGTATGAGGCCATCGACATTGGACCTGTTCCTGGTACCAAGTCGATAGAGAATTCTACTTCTCTACTAGGAGGCAACCCTGGTACTTCATCTGGGAACACATCTTCAAACTCATGCACCACTGGTATGATCGATGTTCCTTCCTTCTCCTCTACCTCCATACGAGTGAAAATTATGAAGCACTGCACGCCACTCTAAATCTCCTTCACAACTCCATGAGAAGATACCAACTTAGGCTCCTCTGAGTCGGGAAATAACAGCCTCTTCTCTCGGCAATCTATGAGAATGCGATTGACAAAGAGTCAATCCATCCCCAAGATCACCTCTAACTCTTGTAGAGGTAGGCAGATTAGGTTCACCTTATACCTGCGTCCCTCTACCTCCACTAGACACCTAACACATAAGGACGACGTCTTGACCAAACTCAAAGCCAGAGTAGATACCACAAGCTCACACATCGGCATACCCAAACGTTCCACACATGCATCTGACACAAAGGAGTGTGTCGCTCCAGAATCATATAGCACACAACAATTTTCACCAGCTATCACACAACAACCAATAACCAAGTTACCTTAGCCTGCCGCTTCCGTCCCTGACATAGCATAAACCCTGCCTGTCGCCTGAGGTCTGTTGACCTTGTTCCTCTGCTGGTTTTATGCAGAAGTCTGAACTGGAGGTCGTACCACTGCCCTAGTAAGGGTGGGGCAATCTTTCCCAAAGTGGCCTTTTTTGCCACAATTGTTGCATCGACGATAGCCCTCCATGCGTGGGCAAACGTTCCTCAGATGAGGGCCTCCACATATGAAACACTGTAATCGGCCCTGTTGGGTAGGTAAGTTCCTAGACCCCTGAGACTGATGGTGAGGTTGTTACAAGGCTTCCTCCTTTCCTCGTGCCTCGGCTTAGACCCAGATGGTCCACCTATCCTTTGTGATCGTTGTGGCCGCTGACCTTCTGCTTCATTTTTCATCTTTTCCATCACTCGTGCCTTCTCCACTAGTGCAACAAAGTCCTTGATGGACAGTGGGGCGACCATCAAGCGAATATGGTCCCGGAGACCATTCTGAAACTTGTGATATCTTCATTCTTCGTTGAGTGGTAGAGTGTAGAAGCGGCTGAGGTACTTGAACTTCTTAGCATACTCAATCACAGATTTCCCTCCCTGCGATAATTGGAGGAATTCCACCTCCTTCGCGTATCTAACACTGTTGGGAAAGTACTCAGAGAGAAACTTCCCCCTGAAAGCTTCCCACCTGACCGGCTCATCCCTTTCCTCCATTATGGACTTCATGCAAATCCACCAATGCTCTACCTCACCAGTGAGCATGTATACCGCAAACGCCAACCTGTTCTCTGTCGGGCACATCTTCTCATCGAAGATCCTCTCTATATCCTTCAGCCACTGGTCTGCTGCATCTGGGCTAGCTTTACCGTCAAATTTCATCGGGTGATGCTTTAGAAAGTCTTGTAGGCTCCAATCCCTGACTATAGGTCATGGCTCAAGACCAAAGGTGGGTGCAACCATCCTATTTTCCTCCAACTAGCGGAGGGCCTCCATATGCTGTCGGTGGGCATCCTCGGCAGCTACCCTAATAGCCTCCATCTACTGCATCACCATTTGTTGTTGCTCAAGCGACGCTTCTTGTTGTTGCATTGATGTTTCGTGTTGCTGCATCATCGTCGTGCTCTGTTGTGTCATCGCAACCACCATCGCCTCTATTGCCCTGGCGATATCGGGTACATCGCCCTGAAAGGATTGAGAAGTCATACGAGGAGGTGCCATAGTTCACTAGCACACAGGAAAACTGTAGGTTAGGCTTGATAAAACATGAATCTAACTAAAGGCACTTAGAATGACACATAGAAAGCTAAGCGAACATCCAAGTCCACAGACCTAAGGAATGACCGCTCTGATACCATAAATGTAACGTCCCGTTTAATAAAAAAAAGTTACTTAAATGACACGTCACACAATATAATAATACGACAAAAGATACGGAGTATAGACTCACTCCTTAAGGTATCCCAGAGTTTATAAAAGGAAATTTTGAGGCACACCACGATGCCAATACAAGATAGGGTACAAGGTCTAATGTAACTAGAAACACATTACTAATAATATAATACATGGGCCATAGCCCTAGCGAACGACGTGAAAAGCAGAGCCCAAGTCCAATCAACTAAGCAGCGAAACCTCCATCACCCTGATGACCACGGGTAGTTCTCGCATCTGCTCACATCAACAAGTTGATGATCATCGCAAAAAGAGAAAACCACACAAACAGAACACACAATAACAAACAGAAAGATAAGCTAGAGTAGAAAACAGTCTATCATGCAGTCACATGCTATTTCACAGTCCAAGCAGTATATGTCATCCAAACATGTTATGACTTCTCAAACAATACATTAAGACTCAGACTCGACTCATCCGGATACATATAATTTAGTCAGATTCAACGGATGCTTGCACTTGTGGTGGATTTCTCTGCTCACCCCCGAGTTGTTCACCCCCTTGCTAATACAATGTTTCAACCCCCACACACAAGGTTAGCCCTTAATGGATTTCAGGCCTCCTACTACTCTCACCACAAGAGTCAGTCTGCTTTAAGTGAGACTAACTGACTCCTTAGAGTGTCAGGATACAACCTTACCTTGAATCCTTACCAAATTATATAGATGGGGCACCACTATAAACTCCCACTAACAGGGGTCATGGAATTACGTCCCGACCACTGAAGCACCACCATGAGGTCTCACCTAGAGGCTCATGGAATTAGGTACTGACTACATACCAATCATACTCAATCAATCAAGTAATATTTATCATGCATATAAATATCATGCCAGCCTTTATAATTAATCCTCATTCATATGCCATGTTGAATCCACTCCAACTCATCCTTCCCGATCCATGAATATAGAAGTGTATTTCATACCGATACCATGTCACTTTGATAACCAACCATCCCATTTAAAATCACATGCCAAGATCATACCACACCCATCATTTACAACTCATGCACCATATGATTCATGCATAATCATTCTCCTCGTGCTTTTAATATAACAATTCAAATCAAACAAATTGCCAACCATCCAAGAACAGAGAAACAACAAAATATCACATTACCCTCGCCAGCTCCTCGCTCAGGCTGAAGGGTCTCGCTCAGGCGAGAGCTCGACAATCTGGAATAGTGGCCATTCGCACCATCTCGCTTAGGCGAGATCTCCTTGCTTGAGCAAGGCATTCTCTCGCTCAAAACAAAGATGGTCCGCTTGAGCGACAGCTCGTGTAGAAGGCCTGGGCGAGCCTCTGCCAGTCTCGCTTAGGCGAGACTAGCTTGCTTGGGCGAGACTACCTCGCTTCGGCGAGACTATCAGTTCTCACCCCTGTTCTCACCTGCAGTAGCCACATTTTCACATCCAAATAACAACCAAAGGCATCCCACATGTTCACAATAACTTATACTCCATACAAACACCAAGCAAACTCAAAAACAGGCCAAAAATAATTTAAAACTCGAAACCCTAGCTTCCCTTACATGGAAAGGGGCTGATATCATACTTCGACTCTTAAGCCAACGAAACTAGTAGCTCCAAGGGCAAATCTATGAACTGAAACAGCGGCACAACAAAGAAGATTGGATTCACTACAGTGAGCCCCAACATAAACCACGAAAACAACTTAGAAAGGGGGTTAGGTTCAAGAACTAACTTACGTGAATGGAAGAAGGAGGTTGAGCTCACTTGAACTTGGATGGATCTCCAAACCCTAGCAGAGGGCACTGATTTTTCAAAATGAATTACAAATGAGAGACCTTGGCTGCTTTAGGGGCCTTGGCACCCTATGGGCCAACCTTTAGGCCCAACAGTGTGGCAGCCCTTAACCATTAGGGCACTAAATAAAATTGGGCTTTACAACAAATAGTAAAATTATTCCAAGTAATTTAACATGAATCTCAAATAAGGCTACTAACAATCGTCCAACTAATATTAAAACCATGGGTGCAAAAAGTAAATGAATAGAGGTGGGTGCAACAACTGTGGGGTACACAAAGTAAACTGATAATTACACTACAAAAACCATAGTGGTATACTAGACCTGTCAAAGTGAGTCAGAACCCGTGGGCCAACCTAGCCCACCACGGGTTTGAGTTGGGTTGGGTTGAAATTTTTTTGCAAATGTCAATATGACTCAATTTTTTACCCGGCCCACCAAGAACCTGGTTCACCCGGGTTGGCCCACCAACCCGTATGGTCATACACATTATGTTCAACTTTGCAATGTTAGGTTGTTTTTTTAATCAAACACATTAGTGGGTTGACAAATGGAAACCTAGCTTCAACTCCAAATAGATGAGGATAAAGAAGATGCTTCAAGAGATGAAAATGTTGTGGATTTATCCATTCAAGACTCTAATATTATAGTTGGATAATGACAAGAATGTTTTGATCTTAGGTAGTAATTTTTCTTAAAATTTTGGTTTGTATTGGAGTTTAATATCATTTTGAATTATATTTAGATTGTATTGAAGTTTATTTAAATTTTAATCCAAATTATAATTTATGACTTAAGAAAAAAGAATTATATTTTATTTTAATTAAGTGAACTAGTGAATCAACCCGTTTAACCCACCAATTTGTGGTGAACCAGGCCGAGTTCAAAGTTTTTCAACTCGCTTATAAGTGAATCAAATTGGGTTGGCCTACTAAGTAACCAACCCGTGATAAGTCGGGTCGTGCCGGACGACCATTTTGACAGCTCTAGTATGTAGAATAAACAAAACAAATGTGAATCTAAAACTGGAAACCCAAAATGAATTTACTTATTCATCAATATCATATTATCTATGACCAAATGAACTCAAAATCCTATTATAATAAACCAATTCATTCATTCGGTAATAAAATTTTATCCCACCATTCATTTTCTCGTATTTATATCATCCACCACACAACAATCCTAATCGGAAGAAATTGGTGGAAAAATCGTCATTGGATGAAAGAGGATGTCACTTTGTTTCTCTATTGTAAACAGATATTTAAAAAAAACTAAATAATATATATTTAAAAAAATTTTACATAAAGCTGAACGTAAAAAAAAAAACAAAAACAAAAAGTGAAGTCGTTATGTCTAATGAGGACTTCACTCTTAAAGTGAATGGAAATCGGCTTCCTAGATCACGGTTTCGCCTTTTGGAAAAAAAAAAGAAACTGGCATGGTGGAGGATGACTTTACCTATAATATCGTCCTTGACCCTGAAGACTTGACCCTAATTTGCAAAAAAAAAAAAATCAACCCATTTTTACAAATTTAAATTTAAAAGAACCTCTAAAATACAAAAAAGCTGCGTTTAGGATTCGCGCGACACTGGGCTTCCTTTTTCGTATACCGGAAACGAGGGAGAAGAAACAAATGAATGGAGGTTTGTGGTTGCAGCGATGAGGCTTTTACAGTAGACGTTGCCTTTGTGCGAATTTGAAGAAGAAGAACGGAGGAAGAAGAGAGAGAGAGAAAGAGAGAGAGAGAGAGGGAGAGGGAGAGAGAGAGAGTGAGAGAGAGAGATGGAGACAGAGAGAGAGAAAGGGAGGGAGGGAGGGAGGGAGAGAGAGAGAGAGGGAGAGGGAGAGAGAGGGAGAGGGAGAGAGAGAGAGAGGGAGAGGGAGAGAGAGAGAGGGAGAGGGAGAAAGAGAGGGAGGGAGGGAGAGAGAGAGGGAGGGAGGGAGAGAGAGAGGGAGGGAGAGGGAGAGAGAGAGAGAGGGAGAGGGAGAGGGAGAGGGAGAGAGAGAGGGAGAGAGAGAGGTGTTGGTTTGGCATTTTTTTTTAACGGTGAGAGTAAAAAAAAAGGTGAGGATGTAATAAAAATAAAAAAATTGGTTTTAGATTTCTTAGAAAAAAAAAAATGATAAGAATAGAAAACAAAGAGATCATACTTTTAAGAAAAGAGTTAATATTTTTAACAAAGAATGGGCCAAAAAGATATGTCTAAAAATGATATATTCTTTTTTATTTATGCTTTAATCAATTAACCTCTTTTTAATTTTTATTTCACATTTTTATTTCATTTTTTTCTATTATTATTGCTAATTACTATTTTTTATCTTCTGAAAATATTTTTTATCTACTCGGATGAAATTGGGTGTTGACAAAAACCAATTAATGCCCATTTTGAAATTCTCAAATCATAAAGTTTTTCGTCAAAGTGGAAAAAAGTTTTTACATTCTGAAACTTTTTCGTCTTGTCACTAGAATGCAATGATTAATAAAATTTTTCTTTCTACAAATTATTTGTATTGGATAGACATCACACAACACACCAACCACTATAATTTTGTTGGACTCGATGAACATTTGCAAAAAATCAATGAAACTTTTAACACTCGAGAACAAACAATTTGAGTTTTTGATATTTTTTACTCCAAAACTTGACATAACTTCTTCAATAATATTTCATTCTTTATTTTTACTGAAGAACCTGTCAAAGCTTCTTCCAGAAGCTATATTATTATTAAGACTTAAGAACCAACCATTTGATTTATTTATATATTACTCAAAACCAATCCTTCTACCACTATCAACATTCATGAAATTCAAACCGATCTAGAAAAATAATCACAAATTAAGAAAATAAGTATCACAAATGGGTTACTGGAACACAATTAAACAAACCACAGACCTTAAATAAAAATCGACTTACATTATCTGGATTAAGTAAAGAAATATAATTTTGGAAAAAATTGTGAAACTATGGTGCCTAGTTTACATATTCTTCCTAAGAAAAACCAAAGCACCAAAGCCAATGAACTCTATGAAAGAAACCTCGAGAAAAAAGAAACAAAGAAATACGAAGTGAATATTGGAATCAACAAATTGGTTCAAAATGCACTTGAGTATATAGTTCAATCAATTGTTTTTGGCACATCCACTAGCATGATTTGTTTTGGGGGATTAGTAAATTTTGAAGAGGTTCCCAAGAGATGCAAAGTTCTAGAATAAAATTTTGATGCACATGGGATGGTAATTGAGGAAATTAGAAACTATAGTAAGTTCCAATTTGCCAATGGTAGGATGTGTTTTGGGCCATGCAATGCATCAATTGGCACTGATTTGATATTTTTTTTGTTGGCGTTTTGAAGCCAACTAGAATGTATGAAATTGGTAGCCAAAAGTCATGTTCTATATGATGCAACAGTTAGACTAATTTTCGTTGTAGTAGAGTAAAAATCCAATTACTGGAAACTCTAAGCTTGAAGTACTGATTTGGTGTCGCTGGATTTGATTTCAGGAACAACATGAACAAGTTTCTTTAGCGGTTGTGATTTTGTGGTGAGTGACTTGCGTGTCGCTTAAAGAGGTGCCAAAAGGAGGTGGTAACAAGGAGGCCTATTTCCTTTTGACAATACGTATCTTGGTCCAAGCAGTGGAAACCCTCAATTTTTTGCACAGCTTTTGAAAGGAAGCTATTGGTGGCAGCAAATACCTTAGACTCGTGCAATTATCTCTGCAACCTATCTAGATTTATGCAATTGACAACAACCAATTTCTAGTGTATACAGTAACACAACAACCAATCCAAATTATTAAGTTTGGTCATGGTCTAATACCTTGAGGGGTTATTGATTGAATTTGTTTGGTGCCATCTTGAAGTGGTGACAATTGGTGCGTCAGCCGCATAAAACCAAGTTGATATTAATTGCATCAAAAACTCAACAACCAATTCTTTAATTCACCAAGGAAACCTTAAATCATTCGGTGGTAACTCTTAGAACAATTAAAAACTGATTTACCGGAGCAAGTGCTTCTTGCTTTGGTGATGTTTTGCTGCTACCTTATTCACGTTTGACTGTAGGTTTGGGGCCACTAATTGAGGTGATATTTGGATACAAATTGTAGTGCTTTAGTCACTTCTCTAGTTCAATTTCTGATACACCTTTTGCATTTTGCTTTGCCTATTATTACCACTTAGAGTCATTAATTATTCATCCTTGCTTTGCTTAAGTCTTTTGTCTATCATATTCCTTCGAGTTTAATTTCCTTAAATTCTTGGTCATGAGACAATGTATCTTGAACTGAATTGTTGGAAATATTACTTGTGGAAGTTTGAATTGATCGTCACAGAGTTTAGCTTGAGTACTTTATTTCACATTTCTAGTAGTAATTCTTAATACATTGTTTAGATTACCCTTGCTTTTAAAGTTCTTTTCTTGTTGTCATATTCTCTGTTTTGTCACATATTTACTCTCTTTGGTTTAGCCATGTCTTGATTTTGGTGCTTGTTAGTTTGTCTTCAAATTTCCTTGTTTTTTTCTTAGAGTTTTCCTTTCCTTGGCCTCTTGAATTGAGCTTTGATGTTAAATTCTTGATAGGTTTATTGGAGGTTCTTTGAAGAACTAAACAGGAACTTAAAGCCGACTTAATAAACTTTTGAGAGTGAAACACGAGTGGAATGAGTGTAAACATGTAAGGAGTGTCAAGGTCCATTTGAAAATTTTATCTACATTACTTGGGTTAACCACTTACTTTGTTTTGTGTAATTTTTTGTTTTCTATCTATCCCTGCAGGATTTATCAATTTTGAGCACTCTACAATGTTCCACACACGTCTGGCCTTGCTGAAGGATATTAATGTCATTTTGTCCAAAATTATCAAGTTGAATAGAAAACTTGCCAATCTTGAAAGGGAGCACAAACATGACAACAAATCATTGCCAAGAGGAAAAACAAGTGCTATTGGATGATTCAAGTGTGAAGGTTATGAACATGAAGTTTATCAATATCCTAATTGGGATGTAAGTCCCATGACTCATGAATACCTCAAGGATTACATTATATAGTTGAAAGAGATGGAGAGGATTATGGTGCAAAAGCACGAAGTGCTACACAAAGTGAGATGAGAGAAAAAAAGCATAAAGAGAGCAAGAAAAGAGAAAGAATGAGGAAAGAGCACAAAGACAAAGGAAAATAAAAGACACGGGAGAGTACAAATTCTATTACAACGACTAGAGATGTCGGAAAAAAGCAAGACAAGTGGAAAAGTTGAAGAGATAACAAAAGATGAAAGAGCTAAAAGAGAGAAAGGAGAAAGAGGGACAAGACACAAAAGAAGAACATAAACAAAACAAGAGAATGAGTCTATGCTCACCCATTTCATACATGGATGAGATGGAATCTTTAAAGGGGGATCACAATGCATTGAATTGTTGTTCCTATTCACATCTTGATTTGGATTTTCATTGGAAAAACTTACTAACCTATCTCTTTTTGTCTTTATGCCTAGGGAAGACTTGAACATTAAGGAGCAACGACATAAGCAATGGGGTGAAGAAAAGATGATAGAAAAAGAAGGAACAAGATTGGAAAAATATGAACCTATTTTTGAAACTATGCTTGTTTGTTTGTCATGCAGTGAACATTTTCCAAGGCTCTTTCTCTCTTTTGTGGTTTATTTGAGTGTTCTTCCTTGTTGTTTTCTTGAGAATAAAAAAGTTGTTTTGAAATTCTTTAATGTGTTTTGTAGGTTGGCCTTTAACCCTAGAGGATGACCTCCCAACACATTGATCATAAGCGATTGGCATCTCCTAGGATTTTCAATCTCAATTTAGATAGCGTTTCTAATTTTACATTATTATGGTTTTGCGTGTTTTAGGTATTTATGTTTGTGTGTTTTTTGTAGGTAACAAAATGCTAAAATTTGAGGTCGAATTTTCTCCAACCCGGAGGCAGTGATGGAGACATGGCTAGGATTGTCAAAGGAATTTCATAGCAATTGATGGAAACATGCCCAAGAAATTCACAGGGATCTTGAATTAGCTTTGAATTATAAAATAAGAACTTTTTTGTTTGTAATTTTGTAATTTTATGTTTGGGCTTCATCGGGCTTTTAGTCATGTTATGCTTTTGTATTGAGGCCCATAGTATATAAGCCTTTGTGAGACACATTTATAGCTAGATTTGAGAATATGAAAATTTGAGTTTTTCTCCCAAGTCTCGAGGTTTTCCTTTGAACCACCGATCCTTATTGTTGAATGTTTGATTCAAAGTTGCGGATCTTCCACACTTATATTGGAATCTCCTCCAATCAGCGTAATTTCCTTCCATTTCATATCTCCACCCATTCAATGTCACCCATATTCCCCTTCGTTGATTTTTGTTCTAGGGTTTTAACCACCTTTTTTTCCAAGACACGTTTTTCACTCCCAAATCCGAGACGATCCCTAATCAACTAATCTAGAAATTTATTTTAAAATTAGAAATTGTTGATAAAGCTAACATGAAATTATGATGTCCTATTTAAATGGTTGGGACCATTGCTAAGTTGCTTTTCCTGTTATACATGCAAAAATTACAAAGCTTCGTCATCTGAAGTTTGGGCTAATGATGGGCCCACAACGGTGAAATAGAGTTCGTTCTCTCCTTTTGAATGAGTTTAGGTACGATGATGTTCATGTGTTTTCTTGTAGTGTAAATAACTCCTTTGAAAACATATTCAAAGGCAAATTAAATATGAAAGTCATTAATTTATTTATTTAATCAATATCATTACTACCACTAGTACAGGAAAACCTTTTTATAACAATTAAAAAAGGTTTTCTATATCGATTCTAGAATCAGTATAGATACAACCAGTATAGAAAGTTTTCACTCTCTATACGAGTTCCAAATTCATTCCCTCATGTGTATGTTAATGTCCATTAAACAAATAATAGAATCATAATAAAGTCAACTTAATTCTAATTGAGCCTAATTTACTTTTCATAATCGACTCTTAATTTTCTGTCTATGTCGAAATGCACCTTGAACCTAGCCCCAACCTTGTCCAAATTCATTATCACACTAAGATTGACCAAGATGACCACTTTACACTTTTAATTTCAAATTTCTCGTATTGTCCCAAAAATTTAACGTTAATTATATAGTTACAAACTTCATGTTCCAAAAATTCAAGACCATAAGAATCCAAATTTTTGAAAAAAATATAATTCACTATAAGAAATATTAAAATTAGTGACAAAATTTTCCCATTGGATTTCAATTCATTTGTAATTTGTCATTACAGATAAAAATACCGACGATAATTTTCGTCGGTAAAGAGTTTCAATAAAGTTGTTGGTACGTTTCGTTGGTAATCGCTTTGTTTCTAATCGATAGGGTTCGTCAATAAATGAGGGTTAAAACTAAAATTTCATCCTAGGAAAACTTAAAATTAAAAACACAAATAGTTGATTGCATCCCAATAAGCATTTGTTCAACATATGTTAGCTCGATGCCCTATATTCACGATTCTTGATCAATTCTTCTTGTGTGATTCTTCCCTTCACACATATAAAGCTTTACTTTCCACTGGTCACCAATTTTGTCATTCCAGAATAAGGCTTTTAAATCTCCACTCTTCCATCAGCTTTAATCTCTTTGATAACCCATAGATTTGACCATTTTTTCTTTAGTCCTCCAAGAATAATTTTCCACTCTAATTTCCTTAACATAATTGGTTTGATTGGTTTGAGTTCATTCCCTCCTATCAAAGTGTGATGATTAACTAGTACATTTTTTTTCTTCTCTAAAGTAGGATCCTTTTCTTTTTCTTTTGCCCTATGTGGAGAAAACTAACTAGAACATTTTTTCATAACTTTGAAGTAAGCTTTGGTTTACTTGTCACAAATAGAGGACTTCATTTATAGTATTAAGATCCTTCTATTTTTTATTGTGTGTTGCCTTAAACACATTGAAATTCACCTCCTCATCTTGATTTCTAATTTTTAGCTTATATGATAATTTTTGTGGATTTCATGAATGGTTTCCCAAGTACCTACTGAATGACTCTATAAGTGCATTTGATAGACTGATCTACTAACTTTAAAATCCACATTCACAAGTACATCTTCAATGACTCCATAAGGGCATTTGATAGACTAATATGCTAACTTTAAAGTCCACCTTCACAAGTACATCCTTAATGACTTCATAAGGACATTTGATAGATCGATATACTAAATTTAAAGTCATCCTTGTTGGTTTGACTTCAATAGCATCATTTCTCTTAAGCATAGATAAAGGCATCAAGTTGATACTAGCTCCAAGGTCAATCAATGCTTTCCCAATAGCAAAATTTCAAATTATGCAATGATAGCATTGTAATTCCCTTAAACCTCAATAATCTCCTCCTCTATATATTTCGTGTTTTTAGTGAGCAAATCTTACATAAATTTTGCATAAACAGAGACTTGTTGTAATGCTTTTGAAAAAGGAAGATTAATCTCCAACATTTTAAAAATATCTATGATCGAGCAAATTGTTTCTCCTTACTCTTCTTAATTTTTTTCTTATTTTTTTAACTTCTTCTTTTTTATCTTCTTTACTTTCTTCCTCTATCCTTAGTATTTTTCTCATCCTCTTTTTTTTTCCAACATTTCTTCATTCCTAGAAATGATAAAATTACAATGCTCTATTGAATTTACCTCAGTATTGGTTGTAAAAGTTTTCGCAATTTTTCCTCCATTTGCTTTGCTAATGGACATAATTGTGTTTCCAGATTGCAAATAGAAGCTTTTGTGCTTTTATGATTTGAGAAAGACAGTTACTGAATTGTTGAAATGCCCTTCAAGCTTTTACTACCTCTCATGCAATGAAGGTTGTTGTTGTGGTGGCCTATTTAATGGTCCAGATTTTCCCATGCTTGGATGAGACTTCCATTCTTGATTGTAGTTTCCATAATTAACTTGGCGGCCTTGATTGCCTATGTAATTAGCCTCTTCTTGGCTTTGCATAGCATATTAGCCATTAGCATGATCTCTTCTACACAACACACAACTTTGTACTTGTTGGTGTTGAACTTGAATTTGCGAAGCATTTTTTATCTCTTGAGGTAACATTGAGAGTTTCTTCTAGAGCTTCCATTTATTGCCTCACAAGCTTAGTTTTAGCTAACAATGCATTGCAAGTTTGAAGTTGTAATACACCCCTTTTTTAGATTTCAGTTTGCTCATTCTGCACTTCATAATCATTTGAAGCCATGTTCTTTATTAATGCCTTGACTTCAATTGGAGTTTTGGATTTCATCATGCCTTCACAATTAGTTGACTAGGTATTTTTATTATAATTTTACATTAATGATCAAGTTTTTGATGTTATGAATTACAAAATGTTTCACATCTATGTCTAACATGTGAAATCTATTAGATGTTTTATCCGAATAAGGTTTCCCAAATTATCTTTCAATCAGTAGGTACTCCCACACATGCAATCAATAATCATGCGTTAAAACAAGAATAAAACAAAAGACTGGTGGTAAAGAATTAGATTGAATAGCGGAATTAAAAAAGAGTTAAGAATACATTACACCCAACTCTATGAATCAGGGAGTTAATTACTCTTAGACATACTGAATACTATATGTCACAACTGAAATCGTGACAGGACGACGAACCAAAAAAGGAATCGAGTTTGAAAAGAGATTTTGGAGTCACCACCATAGTTTATTTTGAAAAGCTATGGAAAAACATAAAGATAAAGCAAGTCTGTGAAAAACTAGGTTTTCGAATCCGGGAGTCAGTTATGCTTCGGGAAGGTGTTAGCAGCCTATAGTTCCCGCCCGAGGGTGGTACCTTTAATTAAACATGCAAGTTGATGTAGTTTTCAAAATTTTAATTTTTCCCAAAAATAATAAGACAAATAATACTATAAAGAAAAAAAAATTGTTTTTTTGGGCCCGACAAGGATTGACCTTAGTCCTATGTATTCTCATTAAAAATGGGAAATCAGAGTTATGTAATTCTTTACAAGATATTTAGAAAACTATATGGGAAATGATTTGGTTTTTTTAGAGGTGAACTTGACAAGGATTGACATTTCTCCTACGTATCTCACAGTGCAGAATCAAGGATCACATAGTTCTTAAAAAAAGACTTTTTGGCTGGAAATGTTGATATTTTTATATTTTGAACATTTTATATATTTTTTGGTATTTTTGAATTATTTGAAAATCATTGTCACATGATGCGAACGGCCGGACAAACACTAGAAAGAAAGAAAAATTATTTTTTGTATTTTTTGAATTTTCTATTTTTGTGAATTTTTATGATTTTCAATTTTTTTTGGCTTTTTAGAAAAATATCGTGTATAAAAAGGTGAGATTAAATAAATAAAAACTTGGTGAAAAATGAAACAAGATGCAAGGGAAGGTGTAGGCTTTAAACAATGGGGTGCAATGAGTAAAAACTGAAAGTAAAGTGAATATAAAAGGAGGGGTGTGAATTGTGAAAAGTGGGGTGCAATCAACAAATGGGGACCCATGAAATAAGGGGTGTTAGACATAAACAACAAGGGTGTAATGAGTGAACACAATTAGATACAAAATAACACAAGAGGTGTAGGTCTAGTAAACATCCAAGTACACACATCATAATAACAAAACAAGCATAAAATAAACATCAAACATAGGGGTGTAGAGTTAGCAAAATATGGAGGTGCGCGAAGAATATAAAACATGCTAAAAAATAACACAACACAAGGATCCTCTAACGAGCACCATTGTTGCAAGTGGCAGGTCTCCTCGTAAGGCCTCCTTCGTTTAGACAATTCAGCAGCCGCAGGTCTCCTCCATGTCGTCCCAATCGTCACGGGCCACCGTGTTTCCCTAGGTTACTACGGTTCCTTTAACCGTCCTCGATGCCGAACCAAGAACACCACCATAGAGTTGTCACCGTGGAGATGTTTCACCACTTGAAGACGTTATCCCTTTCCCCTCTATGTTTCTCTCTCTGTGGTTTTTTCGTTTTGGTGAAGATGAAGTTGTGGATGATTGTTGTTAATGATGTAAAACAAAAGACCGTGAAATGAAAGATTGGTTGGTGTGTTGTAAAAAGTTGGCTTGTGTCGTGAAGGAGATTATCGAAGGTGAGATGGGGACAGTGGGTTCTATTTTGTATTTTTATGCAGATGAAATGCGATAGTGTTGTGTAAGCCTGATGGAGGAAGATTTTTGGTGAATAAGAAAAGAAATGCTTTTGTGTAAATGGATTGAGATGAATGGAGGGCAGATGATGAAGTCGTGATGGATTGAGAGGCTTGGTATCTGTTTTTATTTTCTTTTTGTTCAAAAATTAAATAACACACTTGAACGGATACGAGCAGGTGAAGCAAGAGGAGAATGGTGTGGGGACTTTGGATGGGAGGAAACCGCATTTTGTTTTCAAGCATTCAAGTTATAACACCCAAATTCAAGTAAAAACACCCAAGCACATTTGCATATTGAGCATTCAACAGATAAAGATTCAAAGAATAAAGAAATGTTGTGCCAACACAAAAACAATCATGTTTATGGCAAGTCTTCAAGATGTAATATGTACCTCTTGTAGATCTCTTCAACGATGCTACGCCTCCTAACATCTTTAACAATGGACTTCCCTCTTATTTTTTGTTTTTGGCTTTTTTTTTTTATTTGATAACAGTGGCAATGAATGTGAACGAAGATGGTGCATAATGGAGGATGGAAGGGGATCAAGAGTTTTATACATGTGTGAGGGTGATAGTGAAGTTGGTTCACGGTGGTGTTGTGGGTTAGTGTTATGTGGTGTTGAAATTGTGAGGATGGAGGTGAGTCAAGGATGAATGCAAAGATGTTGTTCTGTTTGGAGTGAAAGGAACAAAGAAAAATGGTTTTTTTTTTGTGAGTTCCAAGATGAGGTTCCCTCTCTCCGTGACGAATGGTGATCTTTGGAGTTTCGTCCAAACTAGAAAATGTGGCTCAGGCCCCCCTCTGCATAGGGCGTCGCCTCCTACCATTTAGCCCCCTACCTCCTCCGATACGTACATACTAGTGCAACCATCAATGCATTCCTCATTGATGAATAAACCAACAACACATGGTTGACCCTTTTGGGTCACTTGACATGAGGGAATATAAGGAAAGGGTAGGATTGCTAGAAATTGTTGATAACTTGTGCAATGTGTAGCAACAACGTGATTGGGGGATTTGAAAATGGTTAGGATTTTAGGTGGGGATGTAAAAGGTAATGGAGAGGGGGGTGAGGATGTTAAAAATAGAATTGGACCAAACTTAAGACAAATAAGAGTGTTAAAAAAACAAAATATTGGACTTGATTTATGGAAATGCAAATGGAGGTTGTGAAAATAAGATGGGATGGTGTAAAAGTAGTAAAAACTTGTTGGACTCATAATTCAATAAAAATAAGGTATGGATAGAAAATAAGTGGTGTAGGTGGTAAGATTGAGATGAGCCTAACAAAAGAAAAAAATAAGGTGTAAAAAGAAAATGTGGACGGTGTAAATATAAAAAAAGATTTGGCCAAAACAAAAGTATAAAAGAACACTTTTCACCTTTTTATTTACTATCTATTCTTTGAAATTTGTTTGAAATAATTTTTTTTTTACCTGGACGAAATTAGGTGTTGACACTAGAATAATGATGAAATTAAATGCTTCTCGCCTTTAAAATGTGCTTCTACTGTCAAGTGTTTTTAGGCCAAGTTTCTTTCTCTTCAAGTGTGTTTTGACCTCTGTCAGGCCATCAATATATAGATTTCCTGCAACTTGCAGCTCATTGGGCAACTTAACTCGCTAGGCAAGTGATGCATGATTCACTAGGCGAGTGGCTCAGATTGGACTAAGCTTGTTGTTTTGTACTTGATCTTGTACTAGAATATCCTAGTTATAAATCTTTTTAATCTTTTGATACTCTATATCTTTAATGATTGGTATTAGAAGTAACCAACTCGGTAGATACTGATTTTGTGGATAATCTACTGAAATCTCTTAGATTTCCATTTATTTGCAAAATATAAACCAAATATTTATCTTTTGAAAATTTATTAAATAAAACATGAAATATCCAAAAACATAATAATAATAAAATAACAATAAAAGATAAAAAATGAACAATTATAAAAACATGATAATTCTAATTATTAGTAGGAGAAGGTTAAAGGAAACTTTTGTCATAGGAGTTGAAGAGTTTGTCTAAACAACTTGACTATATAAATATTATGCTATTGATGGATGGATTAGATGCTTACGCCTCAAGTGTGACTTGACTAGAATTTTGAAAAATGAGATTGTTAAAGTTCATCTACACAGATAAGAATTCATACCAAATTATTGGATTTGGACATATCATGGTGAAGAGATGCCTCTGTTGATTTGATTGAACATGAACATTACTTTCCTAGTTCAAGTACTATTGTACATACCTTTGAGATGGATCAATTTGTGAATATGCAAGAGATGGTTAATAATTTTATTAGCTAACATTATTCATTTGAACAACCAAACGATAATTATTTGGAAGAGTCTCCAAATGAATCAACTCAAAGGATTTACAATTTATTGGTAGAGGCAAAATAATATGTATTTGAAGGGGCATCAAAGTCAAACCTATCAGTATACATTACACTTATTACACTTTTGGCTTACAAATCGAATTAGAACATTCTCAACAAATGCTTGGACTTCATTTGAAAAATCTATTTAGATCTAGCACCACTCATACTTCTTTTCCAAACAATTATTATGAAGCTAAGAGATTAGTTTCAAAGTTAGTATTAGAGAGTAAGAAGATTGATTATTGTGTGAATAACTGTATGCTTTTTTATGACAATGATAGTGGCCAAACTAATGCATCCTTGCTTCAATGCAAATTTGTAAGAAGCCTCAATTTACACAACCTATCTAGGACGAAGGCAAAAAAAGACAAATTCCATTGAAGTCCATGTTCTATTTGTCTATAATTCCAAGATTATAAAGAATGTTTACTCCAATGCAAACAACACAACATATGACATGGAATGATGAGACAAAATACAAGGAAGCATAGTAGTACATGGTCAGATAGGTCTTAAACCTTCTCTATTTATTAGTAATGTTCTTCTTGTTGATGATTTAAATGTTGAGCATAAGCCATTTAAGTGACAATGGTTGTGACATGTTCTGATTTATGGGTAAGAAATAAGTATTCTTTGTTAATTTATCCACTTTTACCTATATAGCATCCATTCCCTTCTCATCCTTGGCATGTGTTACGAAGTCCATGGCCACAATATCTCATTTCCTCTTTGGCATGTCCAAAGCTTATAATGTTCCTCTAGGTCTCTCGAGCTTTAGCTTGGCTTTCTAACAAGTCAAACAACTTGTCACATATTGTGCCACATCTCACTTCTTCCAAAACCACCAAAATGATCCTTTTGAGTCCTTGTACATCTTGGTCATGCCAGGATTCATCAAAGGCAACTCTTGTGACCTTCCTTTAGCGTCATCCCTTTCAACTCTCCATAATCTTGAACATTTACACTTCTTTTTAATCTTAAGATTCCATCAATGCAAATTATAAACTTTCTCTCTTGCTTTGTTCCCAAGGCTTCCATAACTCTCTTCAAGATCATGTCTAACCCTGAATTTTCCTTTATCATCAAAAGAAACTCATTTTGTTAATGTTAATCATAAAAAAAAATGTTGCCCGTAGCAAACCTGGTGATCAAGTTTAGGTCCCTAAACTTCTTAAGCAATTCAACCTCCATAATCATCGTGAATGATACTTATGTTGCCTTTCTACACATTGTGTTTGCTATTGTGTTAGCCATTCCTAGATGATACAACAACTCAAACTCATAATCTTTCAATAATTCCATTCACCTTCTTTTTCTCATATTGAGCTCTTTCTAGTCAAATTGATATTTTGACTTTTATGGTTACTAAAAACTTGGAACTTAGACCCATACAAGTATTGTATGCACTTCTTCAAAGCAAAGACTATTGCTTCCAATTCCAAATCATGAGTAAGGTAGTTCCTCTCATGAACCTTGAGTTATCTAGAGGCATACGTGTAAGATTCGCTAAATTTAATTAATTAATTAATAATTGCGGGCAATGGGAGCCTTTATCACATTTAATTCTGACAAGTATGACGTTGAAAAGTATTAGCTCAAATGGTTGAGAGTACTTGATTGTGTGAGAGGACTTGGGTTCAAGTCTTATGTATGTCATTTATGTGATATTTAAATTATAATTATTTTAATTATGTAATTGTTTTATACAATATTTTGGTTGTGGGGCGTGATATTATATTCTTAAATGATTAGGAATTATCACAAAACATGAATTAGTTGAATGGTTGTGCATTGATTTGGCATTGGCATGATTATGGGTTTGAACCTTGGTAACTCTAAATTAAACTTCCTTTTTGTTAAAATTAGTTTTGGCATGAAGGTGAAAGGGTAGAGAAAACCCTAGATGAATGAGCAGCCAAGGGAGGCTGGAAAAATAATCCATAATGACTAATTGAATGGCAATTATCATGAACATTAAGCCATTTTCGTTGTAGTACATTAAACTACCATTAAGGTACCATTAAAAGTCAAATTTTGAGTGAGAAGGAAGGTTTTTGGGCGCAGAGGAGAAAGTCGACAGTGGTGCGGTGACGACTAGCGTTGGGCACGACAATTGCGGCATGGTGAGGGTGAGAGAGGAGGAAGAATTAGGGTTATGGTTTTTGATTGTGTGAAGGAGAGAAGGTGATAAGGTGTCATTCTATGATTGGGTATTTTAGTGAGTGGAGGATTAAGGATGTGGCAAGCTTTAATTGGTTATTTTAGTAAGTGAAGGATTGCAACATGGCGTAATCTAGTTGAGTGGAGTTTAAGTGATATTAGGGGTGCAAATTAGTAAAATGAAGAGGTGCAAAACAGAGTTAGAAGACTCAATTTTAGGAGGGGTGTGGAAAATTAAAACTGGAGGTGCATTTAGCTCCAAAAATATTCCTTTTTAGAAATAGATGGTCCAATTGCAAAAGGGGTGTAAAAATGAAAATTGGGGGTGCATTTAGCTCCTGAATTATTCCTCTCCAAAATTATGATTTTGGGACTTATTTTATGACTTGAAATATTCCCAATTTACACTCTTAAGGATCTAAAATAAATTTCAGTTGCATTATTAAACTTAAGAATATCCAATAATATATTATGCAACTAAAATCAATTCTTAAGTGCAAAAATAATATTAAATCCCCAAAATTTAAACACTTAATAAGAGAAAATGTTCGAACTCATCATACCCTCTAGACGGTCTGGAAGTGGAAATTGCCTGGCGCCTCGTGAGCAATGCCAGGCGATTTTGCTACAGCAAAATTATATTTTGCATGTGTGATTTACGTGGTCTACAAGGCTTCTAGGATAACTTAAAGGTCGAATTGCTGGTGTTCCTTGAGTTGTGGCTCAGAATGTATCCCTTGAGTTGTGGCTCAGGATAGAGGTTAAGCATGTGGCATTCCTTGAGTTGTGGCTCAGAATGGCATCCCTCGAGTTGTGGCTCGGGATGGCGGATGAACACGAGGAACTCTTAAGTTGTGGCTTGGGTTGGCAAGTGTTACCGGTGTGAGTGTGCTGGTTGTGGCCCGCACGGATGGGTCCAAATAGATTGCCCTCCTCAGTAATTAGCTAACGAGTTTGGTAGTCTTGGGACGTTACGAGCTATGTTCGTATTGGGAACTCCACCTGGCGTTACGATGTGTGATCTGTAGCATGGTTTCCCGCACGTGCTTTATCGGTTGTGGTCCATAGGTGTGGCAGCAAGACATCTTATGGTACTCACTAGAAGACGTAGAACACAATTAACATTGTTGTGGCCATGTGAGATGAAATCGAAGGATGGAATTCCTTTGGTGTGATTGTGTTATATATATATATATATATATATATATATATATATATATATATATATATTGTATATAT
>Ga0099822_1001940_pt1 | contig 25087 bp, 18 predicted proteins | sample CowpeawhiteBW_FD_76839 | JGI IMG/M metagenome (GOLD analysis project Ga0099822, IMG submission 76839) | Root nodule microbial communities of legume samples collected from California USA - Cow pea white BW | ecosystem: Host-associated > Plants > Roots > Nodule | place: USA: California | collected... | reverse complement strand
TATATATATATATATATTTAATTTAATTACGTTGATTTTTTTTTATATTAAACATATACTTTTAGTAGATATTAAAGAAAAATACATTAAATGGTGTAAATAACTTAAATGTTATCGTAAAACGTATTCGACGAATTAAAATAATAATATAATTTGATTAAAATAACTATATGATATTAAATTTAGATAATGAAAATGTATTAAAATTCGAGAATCAAAATATATCAAAATTTTAAATAATGACAAATTTCAATTTGACATCAAATTTTATCAATTAAACATATTTAACCCTTCTTTTTATTTTACAACTTCAATTTTTTGGTATGCCTTGGGATGCCTTGGAGGGCATTGCTATAGTTGGAAAGGATACATCTTGAGTTGTAATTTTTTAATAAAGATTCCACGTACCAAAGTGACGAGATATTAATAAGCACCAAATTCGTATTATATATTTATGGAATGAAATTGATGTGATAAAATAAAGTTGGTTTTGAACCACCGTTTACATTGTTTGCAATCATATTTTTATTTTGTTCTGGAACAAGTCTTCATCGTGCCCAACTATAAGGTCTTATAAATATGAAAAAAATAAATACTGGCCAAATGCAACCTTTTAAATTTCAATTACTACCAAATAATTTATTAACTATACCATTAATAAATATATATATATATATATATATATATATATATATATATATATATATATATATATAGATATATAGATATATAGATAAGTGAGGATGACAACATCGACTATTTTAACTTACTATATATTTGGTTTGTAAAAAACATATCACATTGGCCCATCCAAGGTTGGCCGAAAGGAAAATAAAGTAAAACACTTGTTTTATATATAAGAAAATGTCTTAATTGTTTTTCTGTAGTACTAATATTTCTTTATTAAATTAAGTATAAAATTATATTAACTAAAAGACTTCAAAAATATTTTTTAGGATTAATACATCTATATTATGTTTAAAAAAAAGTTTTCAACATTTTTTTAAGTATTAATATATTTTTATTGAATTAATTATAACTTTATGTCTTAGAAAAAATAAAATAAATTATTGTTTGTGTATGGTAATTTTTATTAGTAAATTTAAAATGATATTTAATGAGTTAAAACCTTTTTTGAATAAATTATAATTTTGTTTTTAAAAAAATGATTAGTTATCTTTATTCTTTTACAATCAATTTTGATTTCTATTTTCTTCTTTTATCTCTCTATGACTTCTCATCTACTACTCCACTCCTTGTCTCTCCTTGTTTTCTTGTATTCTAGAGTTATTTTTGGAAGTTTTGACAAATTTAGTTCCTTGAAGCTCATGCCACCTATGTGTACTAATATTTTTATCCTTATTTTTTTGTTAATATGTTTTTCTTCCAAAATATGGTATTTCAACAATAAGTTAACTACTTTGTTATGTGTTCACAATTAGTCATTCCTCAATGCTAGCTCTTTTTTAACTTTATTGTAGGAATGGTGTATCTTTATTGAAAACAAAGTTCTAAAATAGTACAAAGTCAAAAACTACTTATGAAATTATCAAAGAAATCTTAATTAACATCTTTACAATTCTAAAACAACAAAATAAAATTGAAATCTACTTAAAATTGTAACGCCCTATTTAATTAATAATTATAATTAAAATAAAGTGTCACACAAATAAGATATAACAGCGCAGTCCCAGAGTTTAAACTTGACTCCTTACAGTTATCCAAGGCACACCATGATGCCAAAACTAAACCGATACAAAGTTCAACAAGAACAAAAATAGGAAATTAAGAGTTAAGCTGGTACATGGGTCACAACCCAAAAAGAAAACCCAAAGTAGAAGATCCAGATGACTAAGCAGCAGAACCATCACCTCCCTATGACCACGGGTGTTCCTCGCATCTGCTCACATCAACAAATTGATAATCATCGCAAAAAGAGAGAACCACACATACAAAACACACAACAAACAACAGAAGGGTAAGCTAGAGCCAAAAGTGATTTTATCATGAAGTCAGACATACTTTCATAGTCAACAACACATACATCATCCAATATTGTTATGAACATTCCATCAATACACTACGACTCGACTCATCCGGATACATATAATCTGGTCGGATTCAGCGGATGTTTGCACTTGTGGTGGATACCTCTGCTCACCCTAAGCTGCTCACTCTCGAGCTATGTGTTACAAGAATTACAATGAATCAATTCCCCCACGCACAAGGTTTGCCCTTAATGAGTTTCGGGCCTCTTGCTACTCTCACCACAAGAGTCAGTCCGCTCTAGGTGAGACTAACTGACTCTTTAGAGTGTCAGGATGCAATCCTTACCTTGAATCCTTACCAAATTATATAGATGGGGCACCACCATGGGCACCTACTAACAGGGGCCATGGAATTACGTCCTGACCACTGAAGCACGACCCTGAAGTCTCACCTAGAGACTACAAGGAATTACGCACTGACACATACTAAATATATTCATACAACCAAGTAACAATAATCATGCATTCGAACCTCATGTCAACATTTGTAACCACATCCCATTCGTATTCCATTTTGAACCATGCCATCTCATTCACCAATTTCTTGAGTATAGAGTCTCATCTCATACTAATACCATTGCCATTTCAATAACATCCATCTCATTCACTTTACATGCTAAGGTCACACCAATATTATCAATTCAATTCATACCACATATATTCCATGCTATTTCTCATAACTCATACTTAAAACACATCAATCAATCAACCAAACAATTTATAGCACCCAAGTGGAGAAAACAGCGCGGCCCACAACGCATCTCGCTCAAGCCAGAAGCCCTCGCTCAGGCGAGAGGAGTTCCCTCGCTTAAGCGACAGGCCCTCGCTTAGGCGAGATCGCGATACAGGCCCTGGGAGGTTTTCGCACACTCACTTAGGCGAGCCCTCCCTCGCCTGAGCGAGCCCACTCCTCGCCCAAAGGTGAGGTCCCTCACTTAGGCTGCACTACAGCGACACACCTCGAGCTCCCATGCGTTCTCGCTTAGGCGAGCGTCTCTCGCCTGAGCGAGATAGTACCTCGCTCAAACTAAGACCCTTCGCCTGAGCGAGAGCTCAAGCGCAAGCTAGGGTTTGTCCTCTGCAAGTCTCGCCTAGGTGAGATAGGGTCGCTTGGGCGAGAATAACAGGTCTCACCACTGTTCATCCTGCAACAGCCACACATTCGCACCCAACCAACAAACCAAGCATTCCACAGTTCAATCACAACACATTAGGAATAAATCATGGAACAGTGACAAGGAAAACCCAACAAATCGAAGTAAATACATAAGTCCTAGCTTCCCTTACCTAGAAATAAGTTAGTAGACTATCCCGACGGAACCTCGACACTGAACCGAAGAGCGCATCAACTCTAGGAACAAAATAAGTAGATGGAGTGGAAGAGTCAGAGTTCGCTTGGAGAGAGTTGACGGCTAACCCTAGCAAAGCTCTAAAAGGAAGAAAGGCAGCGTTTTTGATCAGTTTGCAAGAGTGAGGCTGAAAGGGAAACCCTAGAAACTTGAGGGCCTTAGCCCCTTATGGGCCGGCCTTTAGGCCCAACAGATTAAGGCCAACCCTTAAACATTAGGCAGAGAAATAAAATTGGGCCTTACATTCTCCCCAACAAGAAAAATTTTCGACCTCGAAAATGAAACTTACCAGGTAAAAAGATGTGGGCGTGACTTCCTCATATCATCTTCCAACTCCCACGTGGAGTCACCTGTCCTCCGATCCCATATGACTTTGACAAGGCTGACTATTTTTCCTCTGCGTTCCTCAACTTTGCTATCCTCCAGAGCAATAGGTGGCACTTCCACGGTGAGGTCCTCTCTGATCTGTATATCCTCGGCTTCCAACACATGAGCTGGGTCAAACACATACTTCCTCAGCTGTGAAACGTGGAACATCGGGTGGAGGTTTGCCAACTGAGGGGGTAAAGCTATCTCATAAGCCACCGGCCCAATCCTTCTCGTGATTTGATAGGGACCAAGAAACTTAGGAGACAGCTTCTTTGAGCGGAGAGCCCTTCCCACACCAGTGGTTCGGGTCACCCTTAAGAACACATGGTCCCCTGCCGCGAACTCCAAGGGTCTCCTCCTGCGATCCGCATAGGCCTTCTGTCTACTCTAAGAAGCCTGCATTCTGTCCCTCACCATCCTTACCTTCTAAGTAGTCTGCTCCAATAACTCTGGCCCGACAAGCACTGGTTCCCTATCCTGATACCAACATAGGGGAGTTCTACACTTCCTACCGTATAGAGCCTCGTATGGTGCCATGCCCATGCTCGCATGAAAGTTGTTGTTGTAGGTGAATTCTATCAATGGCAAAACTTCATCCCAAGCACCCAGATGGTCCAGTATACATGTCCTCAATAAGTTCTTGAGAGATTGAATCGTCCTCTCGGACTGTCCATCGGTTTGGGGATGATAAGCTGAACTCATGGTCAACTTGGTTCCCAAAGCATCCTGTAGGGTTTGCCAAAACTATGACATAAACCGTGGATCCCTGTCTGATACAATGCTCGAAGGTACCCCATGCAGTCTTATAATTTTCTTGATGTACAGTTGGGCCAACTTTGCCATGGACATCCTCAAGTTCATCACCAAGAAATGGGCACTCTTGGTCAATCGGTCCACTATAACCCAGATGGTGTCGTGCCCTCTAAAAGTTCGTGGCAAATGGGTCACAAAATCCATGGAGATGCTATCCCATTTCCACACCGGTATCTCTAGAGGTTGTAGAATCCTATCGGGTCTCTGATGCTCAACCTTCGCCTTTTGACATGTCAAACAGGCCGATACAAACTAAGCAACATCCCTCTTCATCCCCTGCCACCAGAAGGTCTCCTTAAGATCCTAGTACATCTTAGTCATGCCAGGATGCAGACTAAGACGACTCTTGTGTCCTTCCTCCAGAATTAGCTTTTTCACCTCAACATCATCAGGCACACACACCCGGCCCTAGAACCTCAGTATGCCATCATCACCCAAAGCAAAGTCTCTAGCCTCATCTAACCCAAGCTATTCTCTGACTCTGTTCAGACTGCCATTCAACAACTGCCTCTCCCTAACTGAGCTCAAGAAGTCACTAGATATAGTTAGGGTACTACATCTAATGAACTCAGATCCCAACTCCACCTGCAGCTTCATATCCCTGAACTGCTCTAGCAGCTCCGCTTCCTTAATCATTAGGTGTGCAGTATGCACCGTCTTCTTGCTCAAGGCATCTGCTAACACGTTTGCCTTCCCCGAATGATATAGCAGTTCGAATTCATAGTCCTTTAGAAATTCCATCCACCTTCTCTGCCTCATGTTCAGCTCCTTCTGATCGAACAAATACTTGAGACTCTTATGATCGCTGAACACACAAAATTGGGCGCCATAGAGATAATGCCTCTAGATCTTCAAGGCAAACACTATGGCTGCCAACTCTAGGTTATGAGTAGGGTAGTTACGCTCATGCATCTTAAGTTGTCTTGAAGCATACGCTACCACCTTCTTTTCTTGCATCAAAACACAACCAAGTCCCAAATGAGAGGCGTTGCAATAAATTTCAAAAGGTTTACTCACGTCTGGATAACTAATATAGGAGCACTCATCAACCTCCGTTTTAGCTCTTGAAAACTCTCCTCACACTTATCTGTCCATGTGAAAGGCTGGTCCTTCTGTGTGAGTTGTGTCACAGGCGCCACTATCTTGGAGAATCCCTCTATGAATCTCCTATAGTAGCCAGATAGACCCACAAAGCTTCTTATCTCTGTTGTAGACTTGGGACTTTCCCACTTAACCACTGTCTCAACCTTCGATGGATCCACTGCAATGCCTTGTGCAGATATCACGTGCCCCAAAAACTGAACTTCATCCATCCAGAACTCGCATTTGGACAACTTGGCATACAATTGCTTCTCCCTCAGAACACTAAGCACCAACCTCAGATTTTTTGCATGCTCCTCCTGAGTCCTGGAATAGATAAGGATGTCTTTTATGAAGACCACGACGAACTTATCTAAGAACGGTATGAAAATCCTGTTTATATAGTCCATGAACACTACCGAAGCATTGGTCACACCAAAAGGCATAACCACGTACTCATAATGTCCATACCGAGACCAGAAGGCCGTCTTTTGCACATCATCAGCCTTTACCAATATCTGATGGTATCCCGACCGCAGATCTATCTTCGAGAATACCGATGATCCATGCAGCTGGTCCATCAAGTCATCAATTCTCGGGAGAGGGTACTTATTCTTGATCGTCATCTTGTTCAACTGCCTGTAGTCCACACACAGACGTGAACTCCTATCCTTCTTCTTCACCAACAATACTGATGCTCCCCAAGGCGAAGTACTGGGTCGGATAAACTGTTTCCCCAGTAGCTCCTCAACCTGACTCTTTAGCTCTACCAATTCTATTGGAGCCATGTGGTATGGGGCAATCGATACCAGACCCGTTCCAGGTACTAGGTCAATAGAGAATTCCACCTCTCTATTAGGAGGCAACCATGGTACCTCATCTGGAAACATATCTTTAAATTCTTGTACCACCGGTATGTTAGAATTCTCTTCTCCTCTCTCCACCTCTAGATGTGTAAGGATCATGAAACACTAAACACCACCTTGTAGCTCTTTCATAACCCCTTGGGAAGATAACAACTCAGGCCCCTCTGAGTCGGGGAAAATCAATCTCTTTTCTCGGCAATCTATGAGAATGCGATTGGCAGAGAGCCAATCCATTCCTAAGATCACCTCCAACTCTTGTAGAGGCAGACAAATTAGGTTTACTTTGTACCTACGTCCCTCTACCTCCACCAGACACCTAACACACAAGGACGACGTCCTGACCAAACCTGACGCCAGAGTAGATACCACCAGCTCACACTGTAGCTCACACACCGGCAGACCCAGACGTTTCACACAAGCATCTGACACAAATGAGTGTGTCGCTCCAGAATCATACAACACACAACAAGAAGTACCAGCTATCATGCAACTACCCATAACTAAGTTACCTGAGCCAGTTGCCTCTGCTCCTGTCATAGCATACACCCTACCGGTCGCCTGATGCTTGTTGCCTCTGTCCCTCCACTGATGCTGGTGGGGAGTCTGAACTAGAGGGCGTGTCGCTACCCTAGCAAGGTTGGCACAATCCTTCCCAAAGTGGCATTCCTTGCCACAGTTGTTGCATCTGCAGTAGCCTTCCATGCGTTGGCAGACACTCCTCAGATGAGGGCCCCCACATATGTAGCACTGCACTCAACCCTGTTGGGGAGGAAGACTCCTAGACCCTTGAGACTGATGATGAGGTCTGTCATATGGTCTCCTCCGCTCATCATGTCTGGGCTTGGACCCAGATGGTCCACCAATCCTCTGAGGTTGCTGTGGTTGTTGTGGGCGCTGACCTTCTACCTCACGCTTCATCTTCTCCATCACTCTGGCCTTCTCCACCAGAGTAGCGAAATCCTTGATGGACAAGAGAGCCACCATTAAGCGAATATCACCGCGGAGACCATTCTCGAATTTTCTGCATCACCACTCCTCATCAAGTGGCAGGGTGTAGAAACGGCTGAGGTGCTTGAATCTCTCAGCATACTCTGCTACGGTTTCCCTTCCTGAGTCAATTGGAGGAATTCCACCTTCTTGGCATACCGGATGCTATCTGGGAAATATTCAGAGAGGAATTTCTCCCTGAATGCCTCCCATGTCACCGGCTCGTTTCTCTCCTCTATATTCAGAGATGGATTTGGTGCTGATCCACCAATGCTCGGACTCTCCCGTGAGCATATACACTGAGAACGCCAGCCTGTTCTCTACAGGGCACATCTTCGCATCAAAGATGCGCTCTAAATCCTTCAGCCATTGGTCCGCGGCATCGGGACTAGTCTTCCCATCAAACTTCGCCGGGTGGTGCTTCAGAAAATCTTTGAAACTCCACTCCCTGACTGCAGGTTGTGGCTCGGGACCAAAAGCAGGTGCAACTGTTCTGTTCTCCTCCAGCTGGTGGAGGGCTTCCATATGCTGCCTGTGAGCATCCTCAGTAGCCACTCTTGCAGCCTCCATCTGCTACATCACCAACTACTGCTGCTTAAGCGACGCTGCCTGTCGCTACATAGATGCTTCTTATTGCTGCATCATAGCTGTGCTTTGTTGAGTCATGACAACTACCATTACTTCTAAAGCTCTGGCGATATCAGGTGCATCACCTTGAGAGCATTGAGAGGTCCTACGATGAGGTGCCATAGTTCACCGGCACACAGAAAAACACTTGGTTAGGCTTGATAAGACAAGAATTTAACTAAGAACACTAAGAAGACACAAAGAAAGCTAAACGGACATCCAAGTCCACAGACCTAAGGAATGACCGCTCTGATACCATAAATGTAACACCCTATTTAATTAATAAATATAATTAAAATAAAGCATCACACAAATAAGATATAATAGCGCAGTCCCGGAGTTTAAACTTGAATCCTTCCAGTTATCCAAGGTACACCATGATGCCAAAACTAAACCGATACAAGGTTCAACAGGAACAAAAATAGGAAATTAAGAGTTAAGCTGGTACATGGGCCACAACCCAAAAAGAAAACCCAAAGTAGAAGATCCAGATGACTAAGGAGCGAAACCATCACCTCCTTGATGACCACAGGTGTTCCTCGCATCTGCTCACATCAACAAGTTGATGATCATCGCAAAAGAGATAACCACACATACAAAACACACAACAAACAACAAAAGGGTAAGTTAGAGCTAAAAGTGATTTTATCATGAAGTCAGACATACTTTCACAGTCAAATATAAGCTAATTAACTAGAATTAGTTCTAAGAAAATCATTATTAACTAGTAAAAACACCACATATTATGTACTTAATAGTGGTGTGGCTCCATTTTGGTTCCAAAATGTTGGTATCTCCACTCCTATTGTGTGTTTTCTCTAAAGGGTTTGTTCTCTGGGATTATTTTTTGCATTAAGGTTAGTTTTAGTTGCCATTGCTTCAAAATCCCCTTTCTCTTGTTGATTGCACTTTGCATTTGCATAATTTTGTCATTTCCAATAGTTTTGTAACGTTGAGGAAGGATTTAGTAGAAGATTGTTTGAGAAACTTATTTTAGTTGCTTTTTTGGCATTTTGTGTTTTGTTTAAATTTTTACAATATTTGTAGTGTATATTAAAATTGGTTTTTTTTGTTCATTTTATTATATGTGAATATTTAGATAATAAATATTTTTTATTTTATTTTAAGATTTATTACATGTTTGATTAAATTGAATTTTTAGTTTATGAATAAATATTTAATTAATTTTATATTTATTAGATGTTGAATGTTTATATAATTTTATTTATATTTATTAAATGCTTTATTAATTTATAAATTATTATTTGGGAATTTATTGTAATTTTAGATGTAGTGCGACATTGAGTGAACCTTAGTTCCTGTTTCAGATTTAAACTTTAGTTGTTTGTATTAAATCTTGAATTGTCTTATCGGACATATTGAAAAGATTATTTTTTAAAATTTTGCAATACGTGTACATTGTGGGTTTATGCATAATAGAGTAACTCTATTGAGATGACTCTAGACACCTCTCCTTTTATGAATCAACAAAGGCTAGAATTCCCCTTAGTGGGTTCCTCTAGCCTCCTTCATTGAATGTTAGCCTAACCTCACTTGAGAGCTCCCTTCAAACACCATTTCCATACCTTCTCTGCACCATATCTTCTTGCATTCACACCGTCATCATTCTCCATGGAAGTCTCACCAATTCCGCATGGCTACTTAAGTAGATTGCTTAAGAGACTAGACATAGCCTCTGATGGAGGTGAACCTTATAAGTCTATTGTGTGCATTTTCTTTATCCCTACACTTTTAATATTTTTATTTTATTTGTTTATAATTGTATACTTGCGCATATAGTTATTGAATTTCTTTACAGGATCTATTCATGTCCCTCTTCTAGAGCCACCTTACATCAACAAATGTTTTCCCATAGTAGTGGAGTGAGGAACTATAAGACACATGAAAAAAAATTATTTATTCAAAGGAGGTTTTTGGGGTGTGAGGTATCATTTAAATAAATAAATAATTTTGTCAAAGTGAAAAGTAGCACAATTGGTTATAGCCTTGTCATGGGTTGGTGGTTGATCGAGGTCGTACCCGACCAAATAAAACATTTAAATGCAATACTTAGGAATTAACCCAAGGTCGTCTCCCAGTGACCATTGTTTTCACTCAAAGGTTCCAGATTGTAGTTCAACACAAAAAGGGGGGGGTGGCAGATTCACAATGCTAATCAACAAATTAAATTAAATGCAACAGTGATTAAAAACATATTGACATTCTGATTCAAAAACAATTTCATTTATCATAGGCCACTAAATTAAGACCTCTGCCTTCTCTCAGTCCACTAGATAATAACCCACTAAGTGAAAGTTACAATCCAACTTCATTATGCAATTAAACAATGCACACATTCATGAATTCATGACAGCCAAGCTACATACATTAAGCATGAAGATAACCTAACCCAAACATATGAAATTAATCTGTAAATTAAGCATAAACAGATGAACCACATGAATTCCCCAAATTCAGGACAAATACATGGCATATTTCACAAAACAAGCACAACCTCAAAGCTTTATTGCATTTTTTCATCAAGGAGTCAATACCCTAATTTAGCTAGACATGGAAATAGGGCAATTAAACACTTCAAAACAGAATTCACAAAAACAGAACATCAAACCTTAACTTGGGTATTATTCAAACTCAAATTCAAGAGCAAAAGAGAATTCTGAAGCTTTAATGGAACGAAAATCACTATTGTGATATAAAAACCGAAAACCCCATACATGATGTTGTTCCAAGTCAATACAATTCACAAAATGAGATGCCCAAGCTAGCAAATGAGTTCAAAACGTAAAACCCACATTCGGTGCTGTCAAATGTGCATAAAAACGGTAAAAACAAGTGCTAAGGTGTGACAAACGAAAGAAGGCACCTCCATGGTCACCCACCAAAGCTTCAAAACGTGAAAATGGAGAATTGAGAAGATGAAGGTCGACTGCCACACAAGAAGACCTAAAAATCTCGTGGTCACATCACTACAGACCCGCATATTTACAAAAATGCTATTCTGCCACTCAGAATTACAAAAAATGCCACTATGGGCTAAAAATGTTGGCCCAATGATGTGGACAAGCTAACTGACATGGCACAAACGTGGCAATGATGTGGAAATCACATGGAAACTCTCTCTTGACCTTAAGATAAATGTCCAAGCTTCAAAATTTGCTTCACATAATAGCTAAAAACAATTACAAACAATAATTAGACCATTAATGCCAAATTACTCAAAATTCAGAATAATGGCCCAATGAAATCCAATTGAGGAAAATGCACTAACATAAGACATTAAGCACTAAACAACCCTCAAGAATGGCACAAAAAAGGCAATGGAATAAGGGAAAATAATGACTCATAAAAATCACTCATACTTACCCTTTTGCACTCTTGGGCAAAAACAAAAAGGCATAGCGAAGCAAAGAAAGGACAACACAGAAAAAATAAAGAGAAAGAGAGAGAGAGAGAGAGAGAGAGAGAGAGAGAGAGAGAGAGAGATGAAGAGATGCGACACAAAAAAACAAACACGAAATGGAAAAAATGGAAACACACCTAACTCAAAAGGAGTCAAAGTTGCAAGAAATCTATGGATATCATCCTAGCAATTCAAAACATGTCAAGTACTCAGTTCAACTCAAAGAGAGAATTGAAAGCTACATAACCTCACAAAATATGCACTATATCACCCAAATCTCTAGGCTACTGTTTACTCTCAAAGCACCCCTGATAAACGAACATCAAACAAACTTGGAATGCCTCTAGAACCAACAACCAAACTAAAACACATGCAAATCAAGACCAGAAGGACTTTTCAAGGTTGTAATGGGGTTGAGGACAAGGTGTGGAATATATGAATAAGTGGCTAAAAAGAACCAAAGTAAATAGAGGAGCAATGAGGAAATACGTCAAAATCAAGCATTAAAGCAATTCCAAACTCCAACACTTCCAAATTCAATTCTCACACAATGCTCAAACCCAAATCTCTTTTCTTTCTCTTTTTTTTTTCTTTTCAATTTTTTTTCTCTTCTCATTTCTTTTCATTTTTGAGTAGAGAAACAACAGTTTTCAAGTCCGACATAAAATGTGCAAATGAGAAATCCGTGAACAAAACATGTGTGTGCACAACCACACTTATTGTGCATAACCACACACATATTCCCAAAACAATTCCAAATCTCCAAATTTCCTAAGGCAGGATGAATCATGGTTTTCAGGTTAAGGGCTTGTAATGATCTGTAGAACAATGAAAGGGTATGTAGGCTCAAAAAGGGCTATCAACAAAAATAGTCCAAGGTAGGCTCATCTGGTTGTAGGATCATCAGAAAAAAATTGGCTAAATCATGTCCAAATATGCATGTGAATCAGAAAAGCATAAGAAAGAGTGAAGCCAAGACCATTGTGCAAGCATTAAGGAGGCATATATCACATAAGAAAGAACAGAGAGTGGCTCAAATTCTCACATAGGGTAAAATAATTCAAAATAAACTTGACATGCAAAGAGAAAGCAAGGATATCAGTCCACATAACAACCAACAAATCATCCTCCAAAAGTGAAGTGAGTGTCCCAAACAAGAAACAAAAACTTAACACAAATTAACAAAAAATGAAACAAACAACTGACTCCCCCACACTTAAACTACACATTGTCTCAATCTGACTCAAGCACAATATCAAACAATCAAACATCAAAAGATGGGCCTAGACAAGTGCAATAAAAGTAAGGAAGGAGAAAGAAAACTCCTTGAATCATGGTGAAACAGAAGTGGGGTCAAGCAGGGAAGTATCTTGTACAATAGTATCCATCAAGGCAGGGTTGCTGAGGAATGGCTTCAGATGATGCCCATTCACTTTGAAGCTCTTATCGGTGGATTTTCTCTTGATCTCAACTACACCATAAGGATAAACATTAGTCACCACAAAAGGACCAATCCACTTTGACCGCAACCTACCACCCATGAGACCAAGTGTGGAGTTGTACAATAACACTTGCTGACCGACCACAAACTCCTTTCTAGCTATGGAGCTATCATGGAATCTCTTGGTCTTCTCTTTGTAGAACATAGAGTTCTGATATGCTTCCAAACGAATCTCATCTAACTCGTTCAATTGTAGCTTACTTTCTTCCCTAGCTTGATCAAGTGAGAAGTTACATGATTTGACAATGGAATAAGGGAAAATAATGACACATCAAAAAAGGCAATGGAATAAGGGAAATTAATGACTCATCAATGGTTAAGGGTTTGATTCTTGATGTGTGCATTTGGAGTATTTATATTTAAATATTTTTTTATAATTGTTTTGGAGGTGTTTGAGTGTGCCTTGGATGGGAATTATATTTTTTTATTATTCATAATATAATTGGCATGTTTATAATTTTTTCTCTTGAATGCATTAAATGTGTGGATGTTATTGTTTGTTTTGTATGTGTGATTGACAAGAAAAATGGGATAGTTGATGTGGTTTGGAGTGTTGGTTTTGATAGTGGAGGTGGTGAGTTTAAACCTTGGCTAGAGTGAAAAGACAGAGAAATATTAGTTTTCTTTTTGGTAATTTTGTGGTGCCCTTAGGAAGGTGAAAAGTTGAGGTAGATTGATCATGAAATTTGAGTTTAGTGGGATATAGAATAGAGTTTGGATAAGATGTGAAAACGTGAGTTTGGTAGGAGAATAAGCAGAATTTTGTGGTGTTCTTATTTGGTTTTGTAGTTATGTTGGAGATTGTGTACTTTTGCAAACATGGAATTGTAAGGGGGGCAAAGTTTCTTTTTATGTTCTTATTATGGATGGAGAATTCGTTGAAGATGGTGGGTTAAGGTGTTGAACTCAATAATTCTTTTTTTAATGGATGAATCATTGGTGTAGTTGGGGATAATTGAACTTTGTCTAGTTATCATGTGTTTTTATTTCTGAGTAGAGCAATGGGTGTGAATGATTTTTTTTTTCGGAATGTTAATTATGACTTGGAAATATTTTGTGAAGTGTAGGGCGTTTGGATGTAAGTTGATTGGTTTTTTTAAGTATTTGATGGGCTGAAATTAGTGTTAGAAAAGTAGAGGTGAACGGTTGTATGGAATATAATTGTTTACCTTTTGGCGTGTTGGAAATTCTTGGTAATTTGAAGATTTGATAATATGATTTTATTGTGAAAATTTGAGTGCTAACAAGGCCTTTCCCTTGCTTTTCATAAAACTTACAAGCAACAAGTCTACCTACTTACTAAAGCCTTAGGTAAATAGACTTTTGCTAAGCTCATGACAAAGCCTTATGGCTGAAAGAAACTCTTTTACCTGACTCACTAAAGCCCTTTGGGTAAACGAACCAATCTGGCTTTATGGTTACAAGAAAATCCATACACCATCACATACATACATACGTGCATATCATGACTCATCATCATATTATCAACCATACATCATCCTATCATACATATTCATCATAAAATATCACAACAACCATACCATACCATACCTGAATTATCACTTCAAGTCATGCAATTCCATTCAAAATAAACAGAAACAAACAAAACAAGCATCCTGACGCTCAATGCTAGCGGTCCATCATTCGTCTTGTAAAACCTATCGCCTAACAGTAGAAAGGTAGCGCTTAGCACCAAACCTCTCGTAACTCCACTACTTACCGGTAGAACTAGTGGTCAGCGTCCAAACCTTCGTAAACCTATCACTTAATGCTAGAGAGTTAGTGCTCAACACCCCACGTTATGCAAAAATATGATAAAATGATTTTCATGCACAAAAGATCTTTTTCAAACATCCAAGTACTCCAAAATATATAAGACAAATTACTAACCTCCCAACTAACACTTTACTTGATCTCCGAAACCGTTAACACTCGCAAAACACTTATACCAATTTCTCTTCCATACATAACTTGTACCAATTCTTAAAACTAAAGGAAAAGTATTGCACTTGTAATCCAGTTAAAGTTATGCACCCAATTTGATCAAGGTAACCCAAAAAGAATATAAGCTCAAAACCCAATACCATTATCCACTATAAAAGCTCCAATTTATGTCTGGGTTAGTTTTACTATTAAATCCTAGCTTTTAGAGTAGATTTAGTTTAGAGTGTCAAATTCTTAGTTTCTCTTAATTTGTGTTAATTGTTTTTTTTAGACCATTTTTAGGGTAGTTTCTTAAATTGTTATATTTTATTAGATTAGCTAAGTAGTATCCTAGATTGCTTTGATCTTCATTTTAACTTTGGTTCACATATTACTAATATAGTTAGTCACTAATTTCATCATAGGATTTTTAAATTTTGCTTAAGGTAGTTTTAACTTGTTCTTTGGATTACATCTTTGTAGACTTTGTTGTTTCATATTTAATATCCAAGTTATTTGTTCTAATTTTATGGTAATATTGGATTATGCAATGGAAAATATGGTTTGTCCAAGCATATGTAGGTGTTGGCTAAGAGTTTGACCTGAACCACACTAATGATGCAATATTGTAAAATAAAATAAATTGTCATGTTAAAGGTAGCCCAAATCTGAATGACACGTTGCACAGTTGGAATGTATCATTGGAGTTGAAATTATATATGTAACATGAGCTAGTTGGAATGCCACTTGTAATAGCTAGTCAAGGGTGCGTTGGCTGAAACAAGATTGCAGCTAAGCATGACTTGTACTCGGCAGTAGAATGACTTTTTGTAGATTGTTATTTGTAGTTATTAGGTAATTAGGTAGTAAAGCGTAAAAAAGGCAACATGGGGAGAACGAACCAACATTTTCATTTTTTAGTTTTATTTGTTTCATTTTCCAACTTTAGAGGTTCTTTTGAAGCCAATGATCACACAATAGGCTTTGGCTCAAGGAATCCTTTTTAAGTACATATATATTTTTGTTGTTTTTACTAGTTAATAGTGTCTTCTTTGCATTTATTTTAGTTAATTAGTTTCTTTTAGACTAGATTCTTCTAGTTTGCTAAATTCTCTTTTAGGATTGTATAAGTTGTCTTTAGTTTTAGCAGTTTAGTTTTGCAATAATTGGATTTTGTACTTAAATTTTTGATAGGTAATAAAGGATTGATCCTTACCAAGGATGATGACCCATGGTACATGCTTAGAAGAAAGGGAGTTCCTTGATCCCTTCCTTTGCTTTTATTTTTTTTAGTTTAAAATTCCATTAAGTTGGCTTGGTTGACTATTTTAAAGTTGACTTGTTGACCTTGACTTTGGGTTGACTTGTTGACTCAAAGGATTAGCTTAACCTAAAGCCAACATGCTAATTCCAAAATTAACTTGTTTTGTAGGTTCATTAAGAGGTGGGACAAGGAAGGACAAGTGGCCCATTTAGATGGCTTTTGGAGAGCACATGTGGAGGAAAGAGAAGGAACAGAGCTTTCTAGAAACATCTAGAAAGGATGACCACATGCCTTAGCCTCTAAGAAGTCTAGAAACATCTAGAAGGAGCATCCACCTTGCCTTGGCCAAGAAGACTTCTAGAATGTGTCCATGTACTCCTTTGTTGACCTACTTTCTAGAGTCCAGGTTTTGTTATTTGCATTGTAATCCTTTTTAGCTTATTTTTTTTTTGCTAAGAGGCCCCTAAACACTTCTATTTAAGGGGACCTCTACCACTTGTACAAGGGTTGAACATTTTGGAGAAATTAAACACCTTTGTATCAACCATTGTGAGAGTCTTCCTCCTTAGGGAGTGGAGTTCTTTTAAGCCTTATCTTGAATCTTGATTCAAGTGGCGGCACACATCCACTCATCTTCAAGGTTGCCATGGCTTCTTCTAGCCTAGCCTTGTAGTGGCGTGCTTTTCACATTTTTATCATTCCTTTCCTTTCCATTTTATGCTTTCTTCTTCCTTTGTATGTGTGACTTGGGTTTTACTCTTTTTATGAGTTGTCCACTCTTATTTGTTTTGAATCAATCCATTCTTCTCTTCTCTAAAACCTTGGAAAGGAACCTTCACGTCTAGATAACTTGCTATCTTAATGTCTAGTGGGGATTTCCTTGGTTTTCTTAATCAAGTATCACCATACTCAATAATATTCTAAAAGGAACAAGATAATCCTACATCAATAGGGCAGGTAATCTAGTGTTAGATGCATAAGTTCTAGTTTAGTTAGGCTTCTCTATTAGTTTAGTAGCATAACATTAGTTTATTACATGACATTTTAGTTAGTTATTAGTGTTAATTAATTAGAGTTATAGTTAGTAAATAAAGATAGTTTAGACAATTAGAAATTAAAAGAAGAGTTATCTGATGCTTGTAGTTAGAAATAGTTAGTTCATGTTTGATGTCAAATTCGATTATTGCCTTTATATTATATTTTAGGGGGAAAATAGGTTATGAAAGAACATAATACGACAAATTTTAGTACATGAAATGACATCATTGCTAGGTAAATGGAAAATTTAGATGATGTGTATCTGAACAAATTTGTGTCTTGTATATAATAGTTTTAAAATTAGTCTCAACTATATTATTGTTTTGGTTTTGATTTTAATGTTGTTTTCTTAGTTTGCCTTCCTTTTAGTCATGGACTATTACTAATGTTTTAGAAAATACTCTTCAAGCTATAGAGCTAAAACCGATTTAGAACCTCTAAAGAGCATTAATACAAGCTTAATAAAGCTAAAAATGATGTTTTAGTGTTGCACTATTTTTTGATGGAGTTTGATACTAATTTATGTGATTCTAAGTCTGATTTTGATGCTTTTAAGCATATGCAATTTGAACTTATAGAGACTAATGTTTTTGCCCTTAGCTTTGTTTCTAATATCATTGTGTCACCATGTACCATTAAGCATTTGCATATTTTAGTAGCAAATGGCATGGTTGATGTTTATTCAGGATTTGAAGTAAATTTTGATGGGGAATTGGATTCTAATTTTGAAAATAACAACCATGTATTGTTTGATGATTTAAAAGTTAATATGGTTGATTTGCAAGGAATAAATGAAGAGAATGCTTGTACAAATTTAGACTTAGAAATTGAAAATGAATTTGGTAAATTTCTAGAGCCTTTAAAGTTAAATGATGAGAAAAGCTTAGAATGTACTTGCATTGGTGATACTTGTTATATTTGTTTTGAGATTCACCTTGCATTGACAATTATTTGTGATTGTTTTGTAGGAAGAAAGTTGTCCAAAAGTGAAACACAAGCTGCTTTTTGCACGATGATGTCAAATCTAACACAACTTCAACTAATTTTGATTGTGCAACTACTCTGGATATTGATACATGATGGCATACTGCCTAGCCATTGCCAAGCACACTGAATAAGAGTTGGAATCATCTATGGATGGTGGGCCCCAACTCCTATCATCATGAGTCATCAGTGATACAGGACCTTATAAAACTATCCAAGTCTGGTTTGATGAGTTTTGTACAACTGCACTAGATGCTGATTTAACTAGTTGATAATATTTCTAAGAGTCACACGTATCCTTCTACTTTCAATTCTACTGATTCTGAAAAGAATGATTTAGTTATTACAACAAATTTTGATGTATAGACTATTTATGATGAGGAATTAATTGTTGAATTGGATATTACTGTTTTTAATCATGATGAAATGAATGAAAAGTCAGTTGGTGCTAAAGTTAATGATAAAATTTCAAATTCTAATTTTGAGTTTAAAACTAATGTTTTCATAGTTTTGTTAATTAATCTCAAAGCAGCTAATTCACTTATTAAAGTTGATTTTTTTCCCTAAAGCTTATCTTGAAAAAGTTGTTACACGTCTAAAGGGACGAATGATTTTGGATGCAGCTTTATTGTAGTAGCTGCATAAAAATTCCATGGAAAAACAATTTGGTTCTGAAATGGAAGGAAATGCCACATTTGACAAAGTTGATCAGAGGAATTTTGTGTTTAAGTTTATACATTCAAATTTTGGATAATAACATTAGCAGAATCTTGCTAGTATGTATATAATCACAATTAGTCCGATAATAGAATGATAGAATACAAATTGTTTTTTATTAAAATTAAAAAATTAAATTTTGATTCATGGTCAATTTGAACCAAACTAATTTGTTTGTAGTTTTAAGAGTAGGTTAGTTTTCTTTATTTTTTCATTTGTATAGGAGTAATTAGGTCCTTTTCTCATCTTTTTTTCTATTTTGAGTTTGACTCCCTGGCCACATACATGACAATGTGCAATTTAAGTGTCAGGGGTGGTTTTGGAATTTTTTTGAATATTTTCAGCTAACACTACTAACAATTTGATTTTCTAGTTATAGTTTGTTCTAAATTTAAGTGTTCCAAGTACTGTAATTGTTGTTTCTAGTAACATTATCTTGAATATTGTCTATCATTTTGGTTCCACTTTGGTTTGCTTTAAATAATTCCGTTCTACACATGTTTTTTTTGTTCTACTTTTTAAATTTTGTGTTAGGTAGATGTAGTTAGTTTCAATTGTTCTATTTTGATTTTTCCTTGAAAATAGCTAGTTTGTTTGAATTGTAGTTTTATCTTGTTTTTTTATGTTTGTTTAGATAAATTAGATTCATTAAGATGTATAATTTTGTTTTTAATAGGTTAACCTATTTTTTTTACTATAGTAGTGAATTAGGTGCATTGTTAAATTCTGCATTTTTAGTTTTTTAAATTTGATAGTAGTGTCAATAATATGTCTTGATGAATTTTGACTTGTTTGCATAGTTGTCTTATAATTTTGATAGATGTAGCATAAGAATTCATATTTGGTTGGATTTCTTAAAGATTTTGTAGAATATTTTTAAATTCTAGGTTTGTATAGTCAAATTTTAGGCTAGAGGTTATTTTTACTATAATACTTCTTTTGCATTCATTTGCACTGTTTCATACTTGAATATATTATTTCTTTTACATTTTTTAGTTTGGTGTGCTATTTTAGTTTTGCATAGTCATATAGAGTAGGATAGTTGCTTTGGTAGTTTGTTTCAAGTAGGCTATTTCAAATTTTATGTAGTTTTTAGTATTTATCTTTAATTTTAGTCTTATTTTACTATTTTAAATTTATAGAAACTAGTTTGGATAGCTTTTAGCTGTTATTCTAGGATTAGCTTGCTGCTATATTCTATTTTGATGTCAAATAATGTATTTCTAGGTTCTTAATAGTGAGGTGTTGATTTTTTACAGAAATGTAGCTATTAAGTTGATTCTTAGCTTTCTTTTACCATTTAAAACTTGTATGGGTTAACCCAATTTTAGTTTTTAGCTTAGTTTAGTATGTTTGTTTGGTTTTCGTAGTGAATTTTTGCAGTTGTTCTTATTTGTAGTAGTTACCCTAGTTTTTTAGTGTTGTTTTATCATTGAAAACTTGCATAGATAATGGTTACTCTATTTAGATAGCTTATGCATCAATTTTGATTCATTGTAGTATAGTAGTAGAACTAGTCATTGTTAAATAGTGTTTAAATTTCCTTTTACCATTTGAGTTGTTTTTTTCGTTTTACCATTTTAAACTTGTTCATAAAACTTCTTTACCTTTTCTTATGTTGAGTCAATATCAGGTTTAGGCTTTTTCTAGTAAGATATCATAGGTTTGAGTAGTGAAAATCTTAGTTAAGTACTATTTTTAGAATTTGATCTTTCTTTACAATTTTAGATTTGCTCAACTATATACCTTGCATTTTACATGCCATAAAAGTAGAAATTAGTGTAGAGTTAGTCTTCACAATTATATATGTGTAGGTTTTTGCTACTATTAGTTAATTTTCTAAATTACATATGCATTTTCGTTTTCTTCCTAGTTTTCAGTAATTAGTACTAGTTTTAGTTTTTCTTTGACATTTTAAGTAGTGTAGTTAGTTTTCTTAGATTTCTCTTGTTCTTTCAACAATAGAGTAAGGCTCATTTCTTTAAAATTCTGCAATAGTTTTCGTTAAGCAGGAATAAATAGTGATATGATATTTTGCTTTGTTTGTTACTTTGCTTATTCTTTGTTTTAGTAGTTTCATTTTGATAGATAAGAGTTCTTAGGATTATTCATAGAAGTTTATTTGCTTATTTGATTAGAGTTGCTTTTAATTAGATTTACTGGTAAAAAGTAGGTTTGTAGAGTGAAATTTTGGTTTAGAGTTCAGTTTGAGGAAGTAAGTAGATTTTGAGTCCTTATGTCTTTTAAAAGTTTTCTGGGTAGTTTTATTTTACTTGTTACTAACTTTTCACATATTTGCATGAGGATTGTTGTGTTAATTTTAGTTTTTAATTTCTAGTGTATCATTACATTCTGAATTTGAGGTTATGAGTGTTAGTAGTTTTGGCATTTTAGTCCAATTGATTTAAGTAGTTTTTGCATGGTAGAGAAGTAGTATTTCAACCTTGATGTATAATTGCATTTCAGAATTTGCATTGACTCTTTTTGGTGTTGATTGATCTTGGATACACTCTAAAAATGGTCTAAGCCTTGTTTGTTCTAACCATTTAACCAAATGTGACTCATCCAAATATTTTACCATTGCACCTAAATTTTTCGGCTAATTTGACCTTTATTGTTGATTTAAACATGTACATGTTAGAAATCGTGCACAAAATGATTCGTGTTTGGAAAAAAACCAAGAAGAGGGGAAACTGGTTTATTAATAAAAATTAAGACTTGAAAAATTTTCCGAAAATTTATCGTTTAAATGAAAGATTAAGTTCTTTTAAAGCAAGTGTAGTTTAATAAAGAGATTAGGGAGAAGATGAACATATGTATCTATACTGGATTAGATCAAAAGACCCTACCTCCAAATGTTAATCTCTTACACAAGGAGATTAACTAAATCACTAAAATAAACACAGTACAATTAGATAAGAGAGTAAAGGTTTAGATAACACCTCTCTTGGAGACACAAGAGATAAAAACACTTTGTCTATAACAAACGGAGAATGACCAACTTTCCTAGCAACAACAACAACACTCAATCCCCCAAGAACCCATTTGGTGAAAGTTATCGCTCTATCCACATTAGGTTTTTCAAAGGTCCTTTCTTAAAAGTACTTAGATAGTTCTTTAGCAATCACAACACTCAACTTCTAATGCTTAGAAAGGTGTTTCCGAGAGTGGTCAAGAAACTGGAAAGACAAGTTCCAATAGCCAAAGATAATTGATTATCACTTATGATAATCGATTATTCCATAGCAGTTTCTGAAAACAATATTTTTCATTGATAGCCAATTATCCACTAAGATATTCAATAATTCAAGTGGCTTTTTTGAAAACTGAAGAAACTTAGGATAATCAATTATCATAAGTGATAATCGATTATCACAGTGCATTTTGCAGAAATAAAAACGTTTCTAGAAAGATTAAGTGGTAGACGCAATTTCATGAAGTTTCTAAGCTTACTTAAACTATTAAATACAATAAGAACTTATTACAAGAGGCTTTAAACAATAATTAAATATTCTTCCAATAATGTTCCAATATTTGCTTTGTGGTTCCTTGCAATTTTCATCCTCAAAACCTTTGAATCTCAACTGTTCTTATTTTTCCAACATTACAGGTTAAAGAAGACCTAAAAAACCACGAATTCCCTAACTTGTGAGTATGAGAAGGTCATGGTGCCTAGTTAATTTAAAGTGTGTAGGTGTAGAATGTGATTCAAAAGAAAAAGAAGAAAAGAAAGACATAATTAGTTTATCGATGAAAAAAGCTAAAATGGTTGTTTGAAAAAGAAAATTTGTGAAAGGAAAGGTAGTCTGAATCATAAGAAAAGATGAAGGTAGAAAAAAAAAGGTGATTATACTATTGAAATAAAATCATGCACATGAGAACGAGAAGATGAGAATGAGACATACACCACACAATATAAACTTTAACTTTCGTGCGTAATTTTTATTCAACTCGTGAGGCGTTGAAATAACCACTCACGGTGCACCCAAATAATCACTCCAACCAAATATTAATGAACCAAACTAAATCTTAACTGCAACTAACTAAAACAAAAACTAACTTAAATCTGTTTGATAATAACTACAACTAACAATTAAATTAACTACCCTATTATATTGCAAATAAAAACCACCTAATATTAATTAAAGATTATCTAACAAAACTCCCCCATAAGCTTTAAAGTTTTCCTTCTCTCATCCAAAACAATTTTCTGAATCTTGAAACTATGTTGTAAGTAGTGGTTTTGTGAATATATCATCTATCTGTTCTTTGCCTCCTACGTGCTCGAGATCTACACTTCCTTCCTTCAGTCTTTCCCTGATGATATGAAAATGAACGTCAATGTGCTTACTCTTTCCAAGGTTGGTTGAGTTCTTCACTATCTCCATAGCCAACTTGCTTTTCTCTTTGAACGAGTTGATCTTCTCTTTGTCTGATTTCTTCTTAACCTTGGCTGACTTACCCTTTGCTAGGTTCTTTATTGTCTCTATGGCTGACTTGTCATTAACCGGGTTCCTTTGAATAGGCCGAGCTCTCTTTAAAGATCAGACAATTCTCACGCCTTCTTCATACCTAACTCATCATCCATTTCAAGTCGCCACTTCTCATCTTGCACCTCTTGTACAACTCTAAGATCCTACTCGGCACATAACTGCTCATGCAAACTTAACACATCTGGTTCAAGTTCCAGACGCTGCAAAAAGCACCTTTTATAGCGACATATTATAATGGTTCAAATCCATGACATATAAAAAGTGGCGCAAAGGCAATGTTTTAAATAATGTGAGATTTTCTATATTGATTGGACCCAGAACCGGTATAGAATGTGGTGAAGTGGCATAACTATAAATATTGTAAGACTTTCCATACCGGTTAGATGTAGAATCGATATAGAAATTTATTTCTTTTTTTTAATTTCAAAAATAGATACTATACCAACTGGACCTTGTAATATGTATAGTATGTTTAATTTTTCTTTACCTCCCTTTGCACCCCAACGCAGTACTCTTTATTTCCACACAATTTTCTTCTATACAACTATTCTATTTGACGTTCTTGGTCTACGAAGTCGTCATCGGTTGTGTTATTAGCGTCGTCGTCGTTCCCTAGGGTTGCTGTCGTCATCGCTGCCACAAGAGCTTCCCAGTTCTATTTCTTTGTGTTACCCTATTTGGTTTTTTGAATTCACCTTTCCTTTTCTCCTTTTCTCATGCCTAATTGTTTCTTTTTGTGATTGGTGACTCCAACTTCTCTAAATTGGTGATGAAGGCGTCAAAGATTTTCTCCAAATTTGCAATAAAACTTTTAGTTTAGGGTTTCTAACGCCATTATTCTTGCATGAGGCCAAAAGATTGGGGCGGGTTGGTTGTTGGCAACTTAGATTCTTGTGGAAAATCATCGTTGGGCCTACCTTCCACAACCAAAGTCAGTTAACCTTTGTGGTAGTGCACACACTTTCTTCTTAATAGGGTTGCTTTTAATTCCTCTTTATTAAATTACTTATTCTTCCAATTTCTTTGAGTAGAGTTGTTTAGGGTTTGGGTCATTATTTTTTAGGGATCCCATGGGTAGAGAGATAGAAAGGAGATTGAAGTTATATTTTTCATTGTTTTGTAGTCTTAAATGGTAGAGAACAGAGAAAAGTAAATAAGCCAAACAAAAGCCAAAAATGTAGGTTTTGTGAACTTCATTTTTTTGTAATTTCATGTTTTTTTTTTCAATTACATATAATGCCATTTGTATGGTTGTGCAACTAAATTTTTTTAATTGGTTTATTTTTTGTTCTTATAAACAAACCTAGTTAGAAAATATTCATTACTCTAGATCTTTTATGAGACGAGATTCTTTAGTATATAATGATGACTTGAAATATGTACTTGACTTATTTATTTCATTGATGTCTTATATGTATTTCAATCCTACTTCAACGAGAATCTACAATTTTATTGCTTGAGTGAATGAAATTTATATTTCTTGAGAATATATATATATATATATATATATATATATATATATATATATATATATATATATATATATATATATATTTTTATATATTATTTTATAAATATTTATATATTTTTTTATATTTATCTATTTT
>Ga0099822_1001938_pt1 | contig 25103 bp, 29 predicted proteins | sample CowpeawhiteBW_FD_76839 | JGI IMG/M metagenome (GOLD analysis project Ga0099822, IMG submission 76839) | Root nodule microbial communities of legume samples collected from California USA - Cow pea white BW | ecosystem: Host-associated > Plants > Roots > Nodule | place: USA: California | collected... | reverse complement strand
TTTAATCTTTTTATTTTCAGTTACTCTTTTTACTTGTACCTCTCTCTATTATAAATAGATTACCCTATGTGTGGTTTATACACAAGGGAGATTAATCTCAATCCCTATTTTCTTTATTCTCAATAGAGGTAATACCAAAATATAGTATATAAATAGTCGTTATGCTCAATTCACAAGTTAGTTTTGTAAAGTTGAGTAGGTCTATACAATTTTGTAAGAAGCTTAAAATTGAATAATCGATCCAGAAAGGATGAAGGAGAAAGTTGCAAGCTATTTTAGGGTAAAACTTTATGGCTCTCTGGCCTTTTTTCATTAGTTATACAAAAATTAGATCCTTTACAAGCACAGGAAATTTGTCCTAAAGGGTAGTCTAAGTATCCTGGTAATTACTTGATAAAAATTACTCAGCTGGGCTAGATGGTCTGGTATAAGTCACCAACTTTTTGAAATACTGGCTTCACTATAAATTGTTTTCAAAATTAACATTTTTAGGAGTTTAAACTTTTTGAGAACACCAAACATGCAAATTACCCAAAACTAGAAATTCTCAACATATCACTCATAATTTTAAGATATGTTTGACTATTTCATTATTAATTGGCCTGGAATTGGACCAATACATGTCAATCATTCTCCACGATCAATTTTTTCTGCTGTAGAGGCAAATTATTTTGCCTGTAACGGTTATAAAATGAATTAGGAAGTCAGCAGATTTATAGGTATAGCAGTGTGGCTACCGAGTTTTAATTGACACCCTACTACTGTAAAGACTGAAACAGGTCACCGTTGCCCTAATCTAACCCAACTAAGCATCAGGTAACTGTTTTCTACTCATGTTAATATTGTCAGAAACAAACAGAACCTGATTAACCCCAAACATCACAGATATCTCTATAATTTCTCCGAGTGACCTTTGAGAGAACATTTTTGGCAAGAAGCTAAAAACAGGGAATCTCTAGATAGGACCTTAGCTGTGAACATTTTCAGTGATGACTGTGATGACCTATAATGAAAATAGAAACTGTGCAGAGAGAAATAGAAAGATTCAGATCGCTTTGAGTTGGATTGCACAAAAAGTTAGTAGGAGTAAATTTCATAGGTAAGGTCTCAACTGCTGTTTGGTACTGATGAGCATACACATAAAATTTTGGATGATACAAACAAATAGACACCACTTTTAAAAGGGAGAAAAAGGAAAACATAATACTTTTGGTAGTGAAATACGCTCTTCACATCAAGTTGAAAAACCTCCAATTGTATTGCGCAGTTGTAGCCAACATTACCCATATAGTATCAAGTCTTGCTACCTGAGCAAAGACCTCAATGTAATCAATTCCATGCCTTTGCCCATATCTTTTTGCCATGAGCCTTGCCTTGTATTTTTCTACCTGCCCATCTGCGTCCAGTTTAGTTAACACCCGTTTAACTCCTATTGGTTTGACTCCTTCCAGTAGCATAATGAGTTCCCAGATGTGATTTCTTTCAATTGCATCAATCTCTCGTCATTGCTTCTCTCCAGTGTTTACTCACCACAGTTTCTTAAAATGAGACTGGATCATGTTCGGTCATCATTAGCACTACATTCAAATTTTCTTCTTCAGACAAACTTTCTCCAACTTTCTCCAGTTTCATAATCTGCTATCCATCTTGGTGCTCTTCTTGTTCGTTCACCCTCCCTCGAGGTGAATCAGATGACCATGTTGTCCAGACTGACTGCATCACTATCACCAGCATCTTCTCCATAGTCATCAGCTCCTGGATTTTTCTCCTGCAGCTTCATCTTCAAAAATATCTCATTTTGCTGGTTTTTTATCCCAGTTTTACTCCAGTCCCAACATTCTTCTTCTTTAAACATCCCATCCTGTTGATGATGAGTGTTTTTGAAATAGGATCCGTTAAAAAGTGGACTTTATGTCTAACTCAATCTTACAAAACTTGCTTGTAAGGTGAGGTTTGCACCCACATATATACTATAAATTGGTCTTATCTCTAGTTGATGTGAAATTTTCAACATACTCCCTCACACCGAGGTATATACATCTCGTGCGTGGGATTAGACATTAATGAGTGGTTCAATAACGGCTCAATAGCGGATGGAACATTAGACCCAATAGATTTCGCTAGGATAGACTCTAACCCATTACTCTGATACCATGTTAAGAAGTGGACTTTAAGCCTAACTCAATCTCACAAAACTGGTTTGTAAGGTGAGGTTTGCATCCAAATATATACTCTTAATTAGTCTTATCTTTAGTCGATGTGAGACTTTCAACATTATCATATAATCTTCATGCCTTGGATTCATCACTGACTCTTAGGAAAACAAACTTTGACTTTTAGGAAAACAAACTTTTTGCTTTTATCATCTAGTTTAGTTCTCTTCTAGTACACATGTGCTAAGCATCTAAAAATTCTGAAATACTCCACGGTTGGTTTTGTACCACTCCATGCTTTTTCTGGAGTCCTGTTCTCTATTGCTGCTGTTGGAACATGTTGAACTTCTTCTCAACACATACTTTGAACTTCTTGAACATCGAAAGCATTTCTGATTTTTCATGTAAAAATATATCAAAGTTTTTTGAGTAAAATCATCAATAAAACAACTTAAGAAATATCTCACTGTTTGAAGCTGGTTGCATAGGACCAGCTATATCTGAATGTATCAGCTGAAGCAGTTGAGATGCTCTCCATGAACTTTTGCTTGGAAAGGGCCTTCTAGATTGCTTCCCAGTCAGGCATGGAATGCATTTTTTTGTGGATACTCCAACGCTGGTAAACCGAGTTACCATCTCCTTGCAAACCAGCATGTTTAGGGCCTTGGAGTTAAGATGTTCAAAGCGGCAGTGCCATATATAAGCTTCCCTTGTTGAGACAGTTTTTGTTTTAAAGCATTCAATCTGTTTTGGACTCACAGAGCCTGTCACACAGAACATTCTATTCCCACTCATCAGTTTTCATAATTAAACATTTATGGGGATGGAACACTTTGCAGCTGCCATCTGAAATCAGAATGGTTACTCTTGCAATTGTCTTATATAGAGCAAATTGTTCTTAAGTGCAGGAATATCGTAAACATCAGACAATACCAGAGTAACACCATTAATTTTCATCGTGACACTACCTTTAGCTACCTTCACTGTTTTGCAGTGTTCATCCTTTAGTCTCAAAAACCAATCTCCTCTTCATCTACTTCAGCATAGTTTGCTTTCTTTTCCCAGTCAGGGCATTCATACTGCAAATGCCCCAGTTTGTGACATCTGAAAAACTCAATAGTGGCTTTATTTAAAAGCTGCCTCCCTCTCCCTCTGCCGCATCCCCTCTGAATGTGCCACGACGACCTCCGCTTGGTCGATCCCCTGGAGTGTTTTTTCTTATGTTGTCATCATGAGTGGCCTTCAACACATGCTCATCCTCTTGGAAACCTTGCATCTTTTGCTCGTGAACAACAAACTCCCATGCAGCTCATCAATGGCTAGAACATTGAGGTCATTGGACTACTCTACGGCACAAACTACATAATTGAATTTTTCTGTCAGTGATAGCAGTGTTTTGCTTACCACTCTTTCTCCATTGGATTTCATTTTGGTAACCATATCCATGTTCCGTCCCAAAAAGCTGTCAACTTTTTCTCCTTCCTTAATGGTCACTAACTCAAACTCTCTTTCGCAAGGCTTGAAGTTGTCCCCTTTGTACCCTTGTAGATCCTTGATATTTGTAGATCCTTGATATTTCTGTTTCATTGAATTCCAAATAGCTTTTGACGTCCCTTTGTCAAGAATTGTTTCCAGAATCTCCCTGCCTGAAATAAAATTTCTTGACCTGCTGATCCTTGAGCTTGGCCTCCTCCACAACTTTCTTATGAACTTCATTGCCTAGTCCCAATTCAATTACAAGTGTGGGAATGCCTTATTCCACCAGATACCATAACTCCTTGCTCCGAAGAAAGGTTTCCATGGTCATGGACCAAAAATCATAATGGCCATCAAATCTTGGAAGCGGGTCTGCCGCCTAAATCTCAGACTCTCGGGTTTCCTTCTTATTGTGTACGGAGTAAGAGTCTGCAAGCTATGTGGAACTCACTCACTCATTAGGTTATCGGGCCCCTTGCGGAGATCTGATACCACTTGTTAGATATTTTTTTGATGATTAGAAATATCTGCTGACAGAGGCATAGAGAGACAATTGAACATTCACGGTTCTATGATTCAATAATGGAAGCCAATAGGCTATATAAAGCCATTTTACGCAAGCAAATTGCACCAGATCACATTCACGGATCTAGGAACTAAGATTTATTCTTCCTATAAAATAGGAACACAATTGCAAAACAAAATAAAAGAAACAAAAGAGAAATTTAAATTGAAACACCTGACATTATATAGTCAATTACAAACCAAATATTAACAAACCAAACTAAATCTTAATCTAATCTAATCTTATCTAATATGCCATATTATCAAACTAAATCTTAGATACTCCAACTAACTAAAATAACAATTAACTTAACTCTAATTCACCAAATATAAAATTCCCTATCACTTCGCTAAATAAAAACAACTTCGTAATCTAAAATGTAATCTGAGTTTTGCATCATCATTAAAATCCCTATCTCCTCGTCATCTTCCTCTGTGAGAAGATTTTTGTCCTTTTTTTTCCGATTGACAATATTTTGCTATATGGCCGACCTTACCACAATTGTAGCAACTTGTCGATCTGCACTCTCTTGTGTAATGGCCGTACTTGCCACACTTGAAGCATTCCACTTATGACTTGGATCGATCTCCTTGGCCCCTTTCTTGATCACGACCATGTCAATTCTGTTGCCTGGTTTGATTTGTGCTCTCTTCAACATCATCTCTCTCACGTCCACCACGACCTTGTCCATCTCGACCTTGGTCACCTCGTCCTCTGCCACCTCGTCCTTTGCCTCCAAGACCTCGGCTTTGAGTATTCTGAGTTTCATTCAAATCAAGTTGCGCCTAGAGTGCTTGATCACGCGGTTTGTGCTTCTTCCCTCTCCTTTGTTCATGGGCCTCCAATGACCCTGCAAGTTCTTCCACTGAGAGAACTGACAGGTCCTTTCGACTCCTTGATGGCGCATATGATGCTCTCAAAATCATCTGTCAATGACCTCAAGATTTTCTCCACAACCCGACTTGCTGGCATTGACTCTCCATTCTTGCCAAGTTGGTTGGCCACCATCTCTACCCAAGTTATGTACTCGGTTACCTGCTTTTTGTCTTCCATCTTCAGTGCTTCAAACTCTCCTCTGGGAGCTTGAAGCCGAACTTATCTGACCCAGTCGTTCCCTCTATATGCAACCTCTAGAATATCCTATGCTTCCTTTGAAGATGCAACGTTTGCAATCTTCTCGAAGCCTGACTCGTCCACAGCATTGTACAAAAAATACAAAGCCGACTTGTCTCTCACTCACGTCTTCTTCAACACGGTAATTTGGGCCGCCATTTGATTTGCATCATCCGCTGGTTCTCGATACCTGGTCTCCACTATATCCCAAATATCTTGGGATCCCAGAAGGGTTTCATCTGCAAATACCAATTATCATAATTTGTTTTCTCGTCAATTGTGGCACTGTCATACCATTAACAACTTTAGCCATCTTTTTTTTCTCCCAAAGCACTCAAGCGCACACTTTTTTTTTTCTCACTGTTTCACTCTCCCTCCCATTTTTTTCTCATTCTCTCTGCTTTTTTTTCACTCGGTACTTAGAGCATAAAGCTGTGATACCACTTTGTTGGAAAAAACTCACACACTAAAAGAAGCAGCAACGTAACTCACTATGGTATTTTTCATTGATGGAGAATGGGGCTATTATATAGCCAATTACAAACCAAACAAAATCTTAATCTAATCTAATCTTACCTAATATGGCATATTATCAAACTAAATCTTAGATACTCCAACTAACTAAAATAATAACTAACTTCAATTTAATTCACCAAATATAAAATTCCCTATCACTTTGCTAAATAAAAACAACTTTGTAATCTAAAACGTAATCTAAAGATTATCTAACAAAATTAAAGATTATCCAACATATTAGTCAAATCACTCATTAGTGAAATATGCCATGTCCCAGAAGCAGATTCTATTTCTTCGACACTTTAATACTTATGTTGGAATTATGGAATTTAGGAATGAGGAGAAAAAAAAAAGAAGAAACTTTCAATATTGTTATGTACTTTGATGCATTACATTAAGATGTCATGTGATAATAAAACCTAAAGCATTTACCCTATTTATACTAATAATCCTAACTAAATAAGTAGACAAGTCAAAAAGTAGATTGACTCTTATGATATAATTTGGGAAATATTGTCCATTTATGTAATCAGAGAAATTTTGCTCTCGTATTTTATTATAGGTAGATTGATTGTAATCCCTGAATTTATAGGGTATAAAGATGGAGAGGAAACAAGTGTTATCGATTGAGTGAGACCTATACATTGATAGGGGAAGTAGTTCCTTGTTACTTAAGCCCCTGTATAAAGATCAGTGAATTACCATAGTGATGAGTGTGAACTAACTAAACCTTTCAGTTGCAACTGACTAAGAAAAGAGGACAGCAAGAGTACAACTAACAAAAGAAAATACGTCTAAGGGAACTCAACCATAATAATGGTAGGACAGATCACAAAGGATGGTACTATTCAGATACCATGTTAGAAATATGGTATTTTTATTGGAGTTAGATATTTTTTGAATATTTACTTTTGTGCTGTTATGTACTACAATAAGATGTAATGTGATGATTAAACGGTTGACCTATGTTTGTACTAGCAATCCTAACCAATTAAGGAAACAAATCATAAAATATTAGAAAAAAATGGAAAAAACTAAGAAAATAAGGAAACTAAATGTAAAGCATTATTTATTTCAATACTCTAAAGTATAATGTTCTATAGTCTTGCCCCATCCCCTTTATTTTCTTGTTTTCTCCAAACGTGTTTTGTTGGATGGAAATATGTCTGACTCAATGTTTTTTATTGTACCAGGTTTCAGATATGGGCACTCATGCTCTTGCTATTTCATTGCCTTTCTCCTGTGTTTTAGGACTCCTTTCATCTATGATTGCTTCAACCATGGGTAAACTTGCTTCCTTTTATTTTCCTTAGCATATCAAAGTTATTTTTGTTCTCTTCATGTCGTGCTTTAACCATGGGTAAACACTCTTGAATGTTTCGGTTGCAGTGAACGGTAGTTACATGTGGGCCTATGCTTGCTTCCAGTTTGCAATTGTCATCCTGTTTGCTCATGTGTTTTATACCATAGTAAGAGTATTTGGTTTCTGACCTGTCTTAATCTTGCAGTACTCGTAATGTTTCTGCACCTTATTGAAATGTTTGTCCAAGTAGGACTTGTGTCATTTTGGTGCAGGTAAACAAAATTTAAAATATGTAACACACCCTTCTTTTTACTTTTGTAGCTTAATGTTAATGCCATTCTCTCAGTTCTTCTCTCCTCATTCACTGGATTTGGGATTTCGATCAGCTTGAATACTCTGGTAACGGAATATGTTAGATGGAGAATGAGAAGACTGATTCAATCTTCTACCACACAGCAACTGCGTCGTGATCATGCACACCACCACCAAGAACATCAAAGACTGCAAAGGCCACAGCATGAGCAGCACCAATGACGGTCCTTTGCAAATATGGAGAATTGTTTGCTTATAGCCTAGAAGCTACCAAGGTTTCGCTTTTCCACTTTGGTAATGAATGAATCTATCATGAGCAGTGTTTTGTAAACTTCGAATACATATGAAGATATGACTATTTCTTGAACAGGACATTTTTTTCTCGTCCCAAATGAAAGTGTAAATTAAAGTGTTTCTTGAATTGTTAATGCTGAGACTTGCTAGACACCGAAAAATTAAATGCATTTTTTTTATCTCCATGCTTCATGGAATATAGTTTTTTTTTTTATCTTTTTCTACCAGCAGCATTTTATGATATTATAATTATATAATTATATAATTATAATTTTATAAAATTATAGAATTACAATATTATATAAATATAAAATTATATTTATAAAATTATGAAGTTAAAAAATTTCAAAACAATAGAATCATAAAATAATAAAATTATAAAACTATAAAATTATAGAAATATAGAATTATATAATTATATAATTACACAATTATAAAATTAAAACAATTATAAACTATAATATTATAAAAAAAATTTATAGAATTACCAAATTATAAAATTATAAAATTATAAATTATAATATTATAAAGTTATTATTATAAAATTATAGAATTATAAAGTAATACAACTAATTATACATATGACGAGAATTATGATTCAATAGATTATATAATTGTAATAAGATCTCCATTTAAAGTTTGCAAACTTAAGATAGATTTAAAACTTAATTAAGTCTAAAAATAAATTCAAAATGACGATTCAATTGAAGGCCCAATTTTTCCACTGCTCTCCGCCACACTTCAAGGCTTTAGATATTTTGTAACAATATTATTAGAAATCAAGGATTTCCAGAAATTACAGTTAGCTAACTTGGTTAACATTTGTTTCTTTCTTTTTTTATTATTATATAGGCTTTATTTTAGTTGGTTTTCGATTTATTTTTGTACTATATAGTATTAAATGCTTTTAGATCATGCAAATTTCAACTTTTTTTTTTAAATTGAAAACTAATTTTATTTAATATGATTGTTCAAATTTCTACATCAAATTTGTATTTTGGTTACAAAATCTTCAACCACTTCACAGTTATTTCACACAATACCAGAAAACTTGCGTGATCTAAAAGACATAAGAGTCAGCCAACAAAAAAGAGAACAAAAAGGGAAATGTAAGAGCTTTAGAGAGAAATGAATACAGAATTAAAAGGTCTAAATTAAACTACAAAACTGATACAAGTACAAGGGTACATATATAACAAGAAAAGAGAGAAACAGAAAAGGGGCGTTGGGCGTAGAAGCGGAGAAAGTTATCAACCCCTTAAGCTGGGGATAGATATTCTTCATTCCTAGCTTGAAGAGATGGACGTTAATAAGGTTGGTGGTAAGGGCTTAGTAAATAAGTCAGCAAGTTGTAGAGATGAAGTGATTGGAAGGATCTTGATAAATCCGATAGTGACTTCTTCACGAACAATATGAATGTCAATATGTGTTTGGTGCGATCATGGAAGACCTAATAGGAAGCAATTTGTATGGCATATTGACTGTCGCAGTATAATAGAGCTGGTTGGTTGAAGGAACCATGGAGATCTTGAAAAAGTTATGTTAACCATTGGACTTCATATGTGGTAGATGCAAGAGCATGATATTTTGCTTCAGATGAACTTCGGATATAGTTTGTTGTTTCTTTTAGTTCCAAGAGATCAGAGAGTTGACAAAGTAGATAGAAAAACCTGTGATAGACTTTCGTGTAGTAGGACATGAGGCTTGATCAGAATTGACATAAGCCTTTAGTTGATGAATGTTGGAATTGGAGAAGAAAACGTCATTGCCTAGAGAACCTTTTAAGTAACGAAGAATACGAGTAGTAGCTTGTTGGTGAACATCACTCGGTGCAGATACAAACTAATTGAGATGATTTACAACAAAAGAGATATCGGGACGAATGTTGGTAAGGTATATTAGGCGGCTAATGAGTGTACGTTAAGATGAGGAATCATCATCATTGAGAGGGGTGGAGGGTGATGTAGATGACCAAGAGGAGTGAACCATGGGGGTGATAGCAGGGGAACAATCAAACATTCCTATCTCTAGGATAAGATCGAGGGTATATTTTTGTTGACAAAGATGGATAGTAGTGTTTGTTGCGTGCCACTTCATTGCCTGGAAGTATGTGAGTCTCCAAGTTTTTTTTTTTTTTATGCGGAATTTGTTGTCAAGAATATTGGTTATATGATGGATCTCATCGTCATTGTTACCATTGGCGGCCAGCCTACTTCAAACCATAGAGTGAGTGTTGTAGTTTGCAAACCTTTGTTTTATCTTTTACTGCAAGACCAGGGGGAATCTTCATGAAGATATCTGTAAGGAAATCATTATTCACGTCAATTTGTTTTGGACTCCAATTGTTTAATACGACATAGGCTAGGAGAAGACGAATATTGGAAAGCTTGTTTAATACTGGAACAAAAATGTCTAGATAGTCTAAACATTCAAGTTGATTGTAGCCTTTAGCTACTAAGCGTGCCATGCGTCATTCAATGGAACCATCACATCGGCGTTTGATTTTGAAAACCCAACGACAACCAATGAGGGTTTTGTTAGGAGGTAAATCAGTAAGGATCCATGTTTTGTTAGCTTCAAGGGCCATAAGCTCGTCATCCATAGCTTGAAACCATTGGGTGGATCTTGATGCCTCAGTGTAATTGTGAGGATATGAAGGAATAGAAAGAATAGTGTGTTTAAAAGATTTGGATAATAGGGATTATGACAAATAATTATAAATGGGATATTTATCAAAAACATTAGAGGAAGAAGATGTGTGAAAATCCTACAGGTATGTAAGAGGCTTCCAATGCCTTGTTGAGCGATGTGGTTGAATCTCGGAGTGAGACAATTGTATCATTATCTTCCAAGGACTTCCAAGGACTTTTAGGGATGTTGACTCTATCTTTGTGGTAATGGACTGTTTTTCTAAAACTTTCTTTTTCTACTTCTTGTCACCCACAGACGGATGGGCAAACAGAGGTAGTTAATATATCCCTTTCCACATTGCTTAGGGTTTTGCTTAAGGGGAACCATAAGTCTTGGGATGAGTATCTTCCCCACATTGAATTTGCTTATAATAGAGTGGTTCATAGCACCACCAAACTCTCACCCTTTGAGGTAGTTTATGGTTTTAACCCTCTCATACCATTGTCGTGGTGCTTGTTTCAAACCATATAAAGCCTTTTTCAATTTGAAAACATGATTAGGTTACAAGAATTCTTCCTTTGTTGTTGTTTCCATAGGTTACAAATCCTTCTTCCTTCAATTCCAACTTTGCAAATTTGGTCTTATCTCCTGTCATATGCCTTGAGCAGCCACTATCTAGGTACAATAGATCCTTCTTTTCATATTTTATGACCTGCAAAAGAACATAGTATTACCTAGTACCCTTTGATAGTTTGGGTCCAACATGGTTATGCCTTTTTTGATCCTTTTGGGATCCATTTCATAAATCCCTTAGGTACATCATACTTTCTAACACAACAATTCTTAAGAACATGACCTTTATTCATATAGTAGTTGTAATAGTTGCAAGAAATGAAGGGCATAACATTTGGCTCACTCTTGGAAAAGAAACTAGAGAACTTCTTGGCTTTCTTTTCATGGATAGGTTTATAATCAAGTCCAGCCTTCTCAAAAACACAATTTTAAGAGTCAAGAACGGCTTCCAGGTTTGCTTTTCCTCTTGTGAACTTTGCACATGTTTTCAAAAGATATTTCACTTGATTTTTCAAAGTAATGCAGTTTTCACAAGGTTTTGTAGCCAGCTATTTTTTAGAACAATCGATTAAATTACTATAAATCATTTCCAGATGTTCGAAATCAGTTTTTAAGTTGATTGTTTCTGATTCTAGTTGGCTAACTCTGTTTTCTAGCCAACTATTTAATTCTTTTAGCCGATTGTTCATGACAGCAATTTTGTTTGCCTCACTATGCAACTCTTCAAAGTCATGCAATAATTGATAATAGTCATTCTTATCTTTGGATGACAAGGAACTTACTCGGCTTGATGAGGATGATTCATATCCGACCATGAGGCATAGGTTTGCTTCCTCACTTCCTTCTTGAGATGAAGTGGTTGTTGAATCATCATTGTCCTCCCAAGCTATGTAGGCACGTCTTTCCTTGCCCTTTTTCTCATATTTCCTATCATCAACCTTTTCCTTCTCTTTGTTAAAATTAGGACATTAAATCTTGATATGTCCTTGCTTTCCACAATTATAACATGAGAATTTAGAAGAATTACTTGAATCATTTTGTTTAGAATTGTACCTCCTTTGATTACCTTTGGTGCCTTTCCTCTTGACATACTTTCCAAACCTCTTGACTAGTAGATTCAAGTTCTCATTATCACTTGATTCAGCAGCCTCTTCCTCGGTTTCATCAATCTTCTTAGAGCTAGCCTTCAAGGCTATGGATCTTACCTTTTTTCTCACTTGTTTCAAGCTCACTTAGCCTTTGCATTTCAATCTCATGCTCTCTAAGCTTGCCAAACAGTGCAACTGTTGTGATGATGGATAAATCCTTAGATTCAGATATGGCAGTCACCTTTGGTTGCCAATTTCTATCAAGACACTTAAGCACTTTGATGTTTAGCTCCTCTTTGTCAAATTCTTTGCCCAGACCCATGAGATGGTTGACTATGTGAGTGAACCTCTTTTGCACTTCAGCTGTGGACTCTCCTTTTTGCATCTTGAAAAGCTCATACTCTTGAATCAAGGCATGCTTCCTTGCTCTCTTCACTTCACTTGTTCCTTCATGTGTAACCTCTAGGATATCCCACATTTCCTTTGCATTCTTACATTTGGAGACCCTAAAAAATTCATCCATACTCAAAAATGAAGTGATGATGTTCTTGGCATTGCAATCATATTAAGCTCTTTTCCTTTCTTCATCAGTCCATTCACTCCAAGGCTTGTCCACCTGCTTATTTTCAACAACACATTTAGGAATATATGGTCCATTAACTATTGCATCCCAAATTCCTTTGTCTATAGATTCAATGAAAATTTGCATCCTTATTTTCCAAAACTAATAGTTTAGGCCACAAAGCATAGGTGGTCTATCAATAGAGGCACCTTCAGCAAAAGGGAGTTTACTTTCAGCCATTTCAAAAGACTTTTTATCAACTTGAATACCTTTCAAGAACCTTGCCCTAGATACCAATTGTTAGTTTTGAAATGGTGAATTTAGCCAAGAAGGGGGGGTTGAATTGGCTTTACAAAACTTTTTCGAAAGCTTAAACTTCTTTTCAATTGAATCTAATGGACTGTAAAGTTTGGATGTAAATGCAACAGACCAGTACACTTTCAGTCGATTAAAATATAAAACAACACACTAAATTGTTCTTGATGCTATGAAACAGTCGATTAAAAAGACAAATCAGTCGGCTAAAATACTGGAGAATTATGCAGAATGCAGAATTCGCGAATTCAACTCAAATAACAATCTTTTACATACAAGACTTGTTCCCAACAGTATTTATAACAAGTATAAAGCCTTAGATTACACAAAAATGCATTAAATCACACCAAAGATCAAATTGCTTGGTTTTCTTGAGTTTTTAAAGTTTCAAAGAGAGTGAGGTGAGGGAAAGAAGAATGCACAACTGTTTTTATACTGGTTCACTCAATCATAGAGCTACATCTAGTTTACTAGGACAACCTGAGCTTGGTTTCCACTATATTCAAAAGTTTTACAAATCACACACCAAGATTAAACTTTTGAACAACAAAACTCATAAGATTTTTGACTCACATCCTACAAGAATCACACTTGCAGACCTGAAATCACATCAGGCAAACCAACCAGAGGCACAAGAACATCCAAACCTGATGGTGGCTATCCCTAGCCAACTATACATGTGTTCTTCAAGCTACTCACATCACAACTTATATAGTCTGATTTAAGTGAAAACAGTCGATTAAATTTTCCGTATAGTCCGCTGATTTCACCTGACTTAAGTGAAATCAGTCAATTGAAAAATAATTCAACTGACTGAATTCATTCATACCAGAAACTATATACAACAAGCCTTTTAACCTGTTAAAACTCGTTTTAATAGATTAAAAGAGACACATTAAGGCACACAAGACATCTAACCTATGTCATATAGCCTACCAACAAGATATAACACTAACACATTATATTTAACATGTTATATAAAAATTTAACACACTTAAACTTAATCTTCAAGAGGATCTTCATCAATCTTCATCAAACACTTAAGATCTCCATCCATATGGCTTTATCAATTCTTTGCTTCAAGCTTGCTTATGCCAACACTCTACTACCAAAAGAGGAAGTGACATCAAGTGTTTCAAGTATTTGGGTAGAGGTCATGTGACTGTCCAATGTCCTAACAAACACACCATTGTGCTTAAGGGCAAAGACCTCTACACTAGCCAAGAGGAGTCATCTTCTTCTACTGACTCTAACAGTTCCCATTCTAGTGATTCTAAGGAACATTCATATCTAAAATAAGGGAATCTTTTGATGATTAGGAGGCTTCTCAATAACCAACCTAGCCTTCCTCTCAATGACCAAAGAGAAAATATTTTCCACACAAGATGTGAAGTTTTAAACAACACTTGCTCTTTGATCATTGATAGTGGGTCTTTTTGCAATTGTTGTAGCACAAGATTGGTTGAGAAGTTGAACTTAACTTTGTTGCCCCATCCAAAACCTTATAAACTTCATTGGCTTAATGAAGATGAGGATCTCAAAGTCGAGCATCAAGTAAAAGTCAAGTTCTCCATTGGGAAATTCAAAGATAAATTTTTATGTGATGTGATTCCCATGGAAGCTTGCCATATTCTCTTGGGAAGGCCTTGGCAATTTGACCGTAAAACCTTGCACCATGGCCATACCAATGAGATCATCCTCCAACATCATTCAAAAATTTTTGTGTTGCATCCCCTCACTCAAATGCGAGCTAGGAGGAAGGAAGAGAGTTTTAAGAACTCTAAAGTTTCTAAGTTATCCAAGGACAAGACTAAGGTAGAGGAAGTTTCTTCTTCTAAGGATGTTGCTCATGAAGTTCTTTTAACTCATAAAACTCTTTTGCACACTCTTCATGACGAGCAACCTTCCTTCCTGTTACTTTGTCAAGCAATCCTCACTTTTCTTGAACATCATTCTCTTAAGGATCTACCTCCTTCAATACGTGCTCTTCTTCATGAATTTGAAGATATTTTTCCAAAGGATGACCCCCATGGTCTTCCACCTTTTAAAGGGATTAAGCACTAAATTGATTTTGTCCTAGGGGCAAGTCTTCCCAATAGACCAGCCTATAGGACAAACCCAATTGAGACTAAGGAGATAGAATCTCAATTGAATTAGTTATTAGACAAGGAATGGGTTCAAAAGAGTCTAAGTCCTTGTGTTGTGCCTATGTTGTTGGTGCCCAAGAAAGATGGAAAATGGTGCATGTGCTATGATTGTAGGGCCATCAACAACATCATCATAAAATATAGGCATCCAATCCCAAGACTTGATGATATGTTGGATAAATTACATAGAGCTCAAATATTTTCAAAAATAGACCTCAAAAGTGGTTATCACCAAATTTGTATTCAAAAAGGTGATGAGTGGAAAACCGCTTTCAAAACAAAATTTGGTCTATATGAATGGTTGGTCATGCCTTTTGGCCTAACCAATGCTCCTAGTACATTTATGCGCCTAATGAATCATGTCTTGCGTGATTGTATAGGGAAGTTTGTGGTTGTTTATTTTGATGACATTTGGTGTATAGTGGTAATTCTAGTCTTCATGTGGGTCATCTTAGAGTAGTGTTGTCTCTTTTGCGAAACCATCAACTCTATGTCAACATTGACAAGTGCACTTTCTGTGTAGAGAGTGTAAGACCCACTAAATTTAAATAATTAAATAAATAATTATTTAATAAATGCGGGTAGTGGAAGCCTTTATGGCAATTAATGCTAACTTCCATGACGTGGAAAAGTACTAGCTTAAGTGATTGAGAGTACTTTTATTGTGTGAGAGGACTTGGGTTCAAGTCCTTTGTATGCCAATTGTGTGTATTGAATTCATTATTATTTTTGTGATACGCTTGAGCATGTTGAGAGATATAATTTTCTAGAATTGTAGAAAATATCAAGAAACATGTGATAGCTTGATGGTTATGTGCATTGCTTGTAATTATGTGGTTGTGTATTCGAACCTTGGGTGAAGTAAAATAACTCTCTTTTTGCTACCATAAAATTTTGGCATGGATGGGAAAGGGTAGGAACCCTAGCCGTCTGAAGGAGCAGATGGAGAGACTAGAGAAACCCTTAGTAATGGAAATTGAAGTGCCATGAATACACTTTTAATTAGAATCTCGTTTTTTTTATTAAAAGAGATTAAATTGGGTTAGTTTAAGTAGGGAAAAGAGTAATTAAGGGAGGAAAACACTTCTGAATTTCGTGTGCACTAGGGGAAGAGTCTGACAGGTAGCCTTAGCGAGAAAGAGAGAGAGAGAATAGAGCAGAATTTTGGGTGATCAAGAGGAGACCTTGTGGATCGCAAAGATAGTGAAAGTTTTTGGCAATTGGAGTTCGAAGACCAGGTTAGGGGAGCTATCCTAATTGTTGTGTGCAAATTATATGCTTTTTGGTTGAATAAACATGATAATGATCTATGCTCTGTGTGAAAAGCCAAAACTGTTCGCATTTTCTGGATTTTTTCAGAAACCGCCTAGCGGCACATGAACTGCCGCCAGGCAGCACATGTGGTTGCACTCAGTTTGCTAGGATTTCAGATGAACCGCCTGGCAGTTGAAGGTGACCCGCCAGGCGACGTAATCGCTGCTTGCAAATTTTTGTTTCTGTTGTCTGGTTGATCAGTGGGGTGATTGTATTGAATTGGATTTTTAGTGTATTTATTCGATTGGCATGACAAGTTTTACTTAATTATTAATTTTGGAAAAATTGCTTGAATTCTTGTATGAACGTGGGATTAGGGTGCATGATTGGGGGTTGGAAATAATTAAGCATGAATTATGGATGATTTTTACACTATTTTATGGAGTTGATGCTATTCTAGAATAAAATATGAACTCAGAAATATGCATGCGTGGGAAATTATGATAGTGTGAGAATGGGTATTGTGCTGCATTGAAATAATTCTTGGTAGAACCCAATTGGTCAAGCACCGTCTGGCGGCGTGTGGACTGCCGCCAGGCGACAACCTAGTTTGTTGTTCATTTCGAGTTAGGTGTGACTGCGTGTGTTGGGGGTTATGCTGGATGAATTGGTATGTGTGAGAGGGATTAGAGGGGGTGGTGAGGTAAGGGAAACCCATGCATTGAGTATCAAATGATTTATGTAGTGGTATGGGATAAGTGGAATATGTGGTTTAAAATAAATAACGTGCTATGTTGAACTTAATAGAGGTTGTAATTATAGGAAAGTGGTAATGTGGACACCATGCATTGTTGATTAGATGGTATAGGTTGGTTAATTGGTTTTGAGATGAATGTAAAGTAGAAGGTATCACGACTATTTTAGGGAACAATGTGCTATTAAATAAGAAATATGCTAAGTGGAATATATGAGAAAGTGTAATTATGTGATGTGAATATGCCTAAATGAATGAGAGGTATGTCCCTGAAGCGGTCTAGATTGTATGCTTCCTTAATTGTGTGGTTTCAAAAGTGTATGTGTAATATTGATTCATTGACATGATTAAGTGTGAACATAGTGATCTAGCTATAGAACTGTGACTGGATTAATATCTTGGTGTTATAATCTATGTATGGATTGATTGGGGTCCAATAGGACCCGTTTGATGTGCCAAAAACTAGTAGCATTGCACTACTGGTATGGTGCCTAGCGGCACGGGGCAAGTCGCCAGGCGATATACACCCAACAGAGTGGCAGTGGCTACTGGACGCGAATGGCGCTTGGCGGCAGGAGTACTATATGGCACTTGGCGCTTGGCGGTGTGAGATGCCCGCCAGGCGGTCTGGAACCAAGTTCCGCCTGGTGACGCGAGAGGCGCGCCAGGAGGTTTTGGTGCAGTGTTGGTGCGTGAGGAGGATTTCTACACAGCTTTAGGTGGTTTCCATGATTGCGATGCTTTGGCTGGGGGCCCAATTACGAGTGCATCTTGTATTGGGGTAACACGTGACCACTCTAGGTTGTAGCTTGGTGGTTTAGGAAGTCGAGTGGAGTGTGCGAGTTGTGGCTCGTACGACAAGGTTTTAGATGATTGCCCTCTTCAGTGCATCTGATAGAGTTTTTGGTAGTCTGGGAACAACTACGAACTTAGGTTCGTTTTGGGGGACTCCACTTGGTGTCACGGTGAGATGTAGTTGCAAAGTTATTCCCACATGTGGACTATCAAGTGGTGGCCTGTAGTCGGAGGGGCGAGTAGACACTCGTGCAGCAAAGATTGATCATTGATCTCACTAAAGGGTATAGAAATATTAGACGTCTAATGCAAGTATTGAAAGTTGAGGATCTATGAAAAAGGGGAATGCTAACACATGTTATAATTCTGAAATGTTATATCTATTGTCATATTTTTGGTTGGTTTATTTAGATGAGCTCACGCTATCTGTGTGGTTTTGGCGATGATCATGTAACTTGTTACATGGGAGCAGAGGTTGATGCAAGTGAGCGTGAGGATGCATAGAGACGGAGTGGGGATCAGTCATGGGGCTTTTTACTAGCTTTATTTTGAACTATTTTGTAATGGTTTTAGAGAACTTGATTATGTTTGTAATTATTGAATGTCGCGTTTTTAATTATATTTGGTGCGTTGACTTTGGTTTTTAAATTTTCTCACGTTTTGAAAAAAGAAGTTATTAATAAATGAGGTTTTACATATATTATTTGTTTTTCTTTTTTTTCTATAAGTAATTTTCGGCTAGGACGTTACAGAGAGTGTCATCTTCTTAGGGTTTGTGATCAATTAAAGTGGGGTTCATGTTGACCCTACAAAAATCAAGGCCATCCAAGAGTGGCATGTGCCAAATAATGTTGGGGACATTCAAAGCTTTCATGGGTTAGCTAATATTTATAGAAGATTTGTTTCCAACTTCTCCACCATTGCTTGACCCCTCAATGAACTTGTCAAGAAAGACACATCTTTTGAATGGGTAAAAAGCAACAAAAGGCCTTTGATGATATCAAGACTAAGCTCACCCAAGCTCCTATTCTTGCTCTTCCAAACTTTGAGAAAACTTTTGATCTAGAATGTAATGTTTATGGGTTTGGAATAGTTGTGGTTTTGTTGCAAAAAGGCCATCCCATTGCTTATTTTAGTGAAAAACTAAATGACCCTTCTCGTAACTATCCCACCTATGACAAAGAGTTATGTGCCCTTATGCGAGCTCTTCATACTTGGGATCATTATCTTGTGCCCAAAGAGTTTATTATCCACAATGATCATAAAACTCTCAAGTATTTGAAGAGCCAACACAAACTCAATAAAATTCATGCAAAGTGGGTTGAGTACTTGGAACAATTTCCTTATGCTATCAAGTACAAGAAAGGGAAAGCTAATGTGGTGGTTGATGCACTATCAAGCAGATACACTTTCTTAGCCAAGCTTGAATCCCAAATTCTTATATTTGACAACATATGTGAATTGTATATTCATGATCCCTTTTTTGCCAACATATATGATTCTTGTCTCAATAAGTCCGAAGGTGGCTTTTACCTATCCAATGGGTATATTTTCAAAGAAGGCGGACTATGTATCCCTCCAGGTTCTCATAAAAAACTTTTGATCAAAGAAATGGATGAGGGAGGACTTATGGGTCACTTTGGGGTCGCCAAAACTTTGGCCATCCTTAAAGAGAAATTCTTTTGGCGCTATATGAAATGGGAAATACAAAAACATTGCACTAGTTGTTTGACTTGTTTGCATGCTAAGTCTAGCGTGCCTGCAGGAATGTATACTTCTTTGCTTGTTGCTTCCACCCCTTGGGAGCACATAAGCATGGACTTTGTCCTAGGGCTTCCAAGGACTTCAAAGGGTGTTAACTCTATCTTTGTGGTAGTGGACCGTTTTTCTAAAATGGCACATTTTATACCATGCCACAAAGTAGATGATGCTAGCAACATAGCAAAGTTGTTCTTTAAAGAGGGGGTTCGCTTCCATGGCTTACGCAAATCAATTGTGTCTAATAGAGATACTAAATTCCTAAGCCATTTTTGGAGGACCTTGTGGTCTCGACTAGGAACAAAACTTTCTTTCTCTACTTCTTGTCACCCATAGATTGATAGGCAAATAGTGGTAGTTAATAGATCCATTTCCACATTGCTTAGGGTTTTGCTTAAGGGGAACCATAAATCTTGGGATGAGTATCTTCCCCATATTAAATTTGCTTATAATACAGTGGTCCATAGCACCACTAAACTCTCACCCTTTGAGGTAGTTTATGGATTTAACCCTCTCACACCATTGGACTTCTTACCTCTTCCAACTTCTTTTGTTTTTATTCATAAAGAAGGGGTTTCTAAGTCCAATTTCATAAAAGATTTTCATGAGAAGGTTAAAAACCAAATTCAAGCCCAAGTTGAAAAGATTGCTTATTTTAAAAACAAGGACAAGAGAGTTTGGTCTTCTAATGAAGGAGACCTAGTTTGGTTGCACTTAAGGAAGGAAAGATTTCCTAACCTAAGAAAATCCAAACTTAGTCCCCGAGGTGATGGTCCATTCCAAATCATCAATTGGATCTTTCTGCGGAATATGGTGTGCATCCTACTTTCAATATTACTGATTTGGTTCCTTTTGTAGGTATTTTTAATGATGAGGATGATCACCAAGATTTGAGGGCAAATCCTCTTCAAGGGGGAGAGGATGATGTGACTCCAAAAAGCCTATGCCCAAATGCATCAACAAGCCAAGCCTATCTAGAGGACCAATCACTATAAGCATGATGAAGAAGATTCACATGGGCCTCTCACAAGATGATTAAGTCAGTCATGGGCTTTTTGGAGGAAGTAGTCTAGATTTAAATAGGGCCATTTTTTAGGCTTCGCTTTCAATAAATAAACTAGAACATTTGTGATTGCATGGTGTATCAATTAGGCCGAGCCCAATTTCTCTCTTTTGGCCGAGAGTTCCTTGAGATGTGCTACACATGGAGATAAGCAAGCTATACATGACCAAGACAAGGAGAGTGTGAAGGTGGCAAGGAGTGTGTTGTTAGCACAAGCAAGCTTGAAGCAAAGAATTGATAAAGCCATGTGCATGAAGATCTTAAGTGTTTGATGAAGATTGATGAAGATCCTCTTGAAGATTAAGTTTTAGTGTGTTAAATCTGTAAATAAAATATTAAATGTAATGTGTTAGTGTTATACATTGTTGATAGGTTGTATGACATAGATTAGATGTGTTGTGCGCCTTAGTGTCTCTCTTTTAGTTCGTTAAAAAGGGTTTTAACAAGTCAAAAGGCTTGTTGTATATAGTTTCTGGTATGAATGTATTCAGTTAGTTGAATTATTTTTCAATCAACTGATTTCACTTAAGTCAGGTGAAATCAGCTGTCTGTACAGAAAATTCAATCGACTATTTTCACTTAAACCAGACTATATAAGCTATATTTTCACTTATGTCATTCATCTCTGGAAAGTGTTTTCTCTCTGCAATACACAGCTGGAACTCGTGTTTTGAAGATCTTGCTTGATCTTGGAGGCATTTGTGCTTGTGAGTAGCTTGAAGAACACATGTACGATTGGTTAGGGACAACCACCATCAGGTTTGGGTGTTCTTGTGCCTCTAGTTGGTTTGCCTGATGTGATTTCAGGTATGCAAGTATGATTCTTGTAAGCTGTGTCTAGATTTTTATGTGAGTTAAAAATCTCGTGAGTTTTGTTGTTCAAAAGTGTAATCTTGGTGTTTGATTTGTAAAACTTTTGAATATAGTGGAAACCAGGCTAAGGTTGTCCTGGTAAACTGGATGTAGCTTTGTGATTGGGTGAACCAATATAAAAACAGTTGCGCATTTCTCTTTCCCTCATCTCACTCTCTTTAAAACTCTTTAAAAACTCAAGAAAACCAAGCAATTTGATCTTTGGTGTGATTTAATGCGCTCCCGTGTAATCTTAGGCTTTATACTTGTTATAAATACTGATTGGAACATGTATTGTATGTAAAAGATTGTTGTTTTAGTTGAACTCGCGAATTTTGCATTCTGCATAACTTTCAAGTATTTTAGCCGATTGATTTGTCTTTTTAATCGACTGTTTCATAGCATCAAGAATAATTTAGTCTGCTGTTTTATATTTTTAATCGACTGAAAGTGTACTGGTCTACTGCATTTACATCCAAACTTTCCAGTCCATTAAATTCAATTGAAAAGTTTTATAAAGCCAATTCAACCCCCCCTCCCCCTTCTTGGCTAAACTCACCATTTCAAAACTAACAATTGGTATCTAGAGCAAGGTTCTTGAAAGGTATTTAAGTTTGATCAAAAATCTTTTGAAATGGCTGAAAGTAAACTCCCTTTTGCTGAAGGTGCCTATATTCATTGACCACCTACGTTTTGTGGCCTAAAGTATCAATTTTGGAAAATAAGGATGCAAATTTTCATTGAACCTATAAACAAGGGCATTTGGGATGCAATAGTTAATGGAACATATACTCCTAAATGTGTTGTTGAAAATATGCAGGTGGACAAGCCTTGGAGTGAATGGACTGATGAAGAAAGGAGAAGAGCTCAATATGATTACAATGTCAAGAACATCATCACTTCATCTGTGAGTATGGATGAATTTTTTAGGGTCTCCCAATGTAAGAATGCAAAGGAAATGTGGGATGTCCTAGAAGTTTGGGACAATGAGAACATGAATCTAGTGACAATGAGAACATGAATCTACTAGTCAAGAAGTTTGGAAAGTATCTCACGAGGAAAGGCAACAAAGGTAATCAAAGGAGGTACAGTTCTAAACAAAATGATTCAAGTAATTATTCTAAATTCTCATATTATAATTGTGGAAAGCAAGGACATATCAAGATTGAATGTCCCAAGGAGAAGGTTGATGATAAGAAAAAGGAGAAAAAGAGCAAGGAAAGACGTTCCTACATAGCTTGGGAGGACAATGATGATTCAACAAGCACTTCATCTCAAGAAGGAAGTGAGGAAGCAAACCTATGTCTTATGGCCAGATATGAATCATCCTCATCAAGCCAAGTAAGTTCTTTGTCAACCAAAGATAAGAATGATTACTACCAATTGTTGCATGACTTTGAAGAGGATCACAGTAAGCAAAACAAAATTGTTGTCATGAACAATCGACTAAAAGGATTAAATAGCTGGCTAGAAAACAAAGTTAGCCAACTAGAATCAGAAATAGTCGACTTAAAAAGTGATTTCGAACATTTGGAAATGATTTACAGTAATTCGGTCAATTGTTCTGAAAAATAGTTGACTATAAAACCTTGTGAAAACTGCACTACTTTGAAAAATCAAGTGAAATATCTTTTGAAAACATGTGCAAAGTTCACAAGAGGAAAATCCAACCTGGAAGCTGTTCTTGGCTCTCAAAATTGTGTTTTTGGGAAGGCTGGACTTGGTTATACACTTATCCATGAAAAGAAAACCAAGAAGTTCTCTAGTTTCTTTTCCAAGAGTGAGCCAAATGCTATGCCCTTCATTTTCTACAACTATTGTATGAAGAAAGGTCATGTCCTTAAGACTTGCTATGCTAAAACGTATGATGTACCTAAGGGATTTATGAAATGGATCCCAAAAGGATCTAGAAAGGCATTACCATGTTGAACCCAACCTATCAAAGAGTACCATGCAATATTAATTTGTTTTGCATGTCATAAAACATGAAAAGAAAGGCCTATGGTACCTAGATAGTGGCTATTGGAGGCATATGACAAATGACAGGTTCAAGATTGCAAAATTGGAGGTAAAGGATGAAGGATTTGTGATATAGAGTCTATAATAAGAGATTGATGACTGTTGAAGATTTTGTGCATGTTGTATTTGATGAAACTAACCCAAAATTGTAAGATCATGTACCTAAGATTGCAGAGGAAGAAGAAACAACAAAAGAAAAGCAAACTACTATAGAACTCGAATCTGTTGCAGGAAATCAGTCAGCTGGAAAAGAAATTCAGTCGACTGAAAAAGCTATAGACAGCAACTTACCCAAGGAGTGGATTGAACCCAGGGGACTATCAAAGGACAACATAATTGGTGACATAGAACAGGGAGTATCCACTAGACGCAAGCTTGCATTCTTTCAACATGTTGCATTTGTTTCTCAAATTGAACCTAAGAATGTGAATGATGCATTTTGTGATAGTAATTGGGTTGTTGCTATGCAAGATGAACTTAATCAATTCACTGGGAATGATGTGTGGTCTCTTGTTCCTAAAACTGATGCAATGAATGTGATTGGTACAAAATGGGTGTTTAGGAATAAAATGGATGAAAATGGTAACATTATTAGGAATAAGGCTAGGCTAGTTGCTAAAGGTTATAATCAAAAGGAAAACATTTATTTTGATGAAACATATGCACCTGTGACTAAGCTAGAAGTTGTGAGGTTATTGTTAGCATATGCATGCATGTGTAATTTCAAACTTTGTCAAATGGATGCGAAAAGTGCGTTCTTGAATGGTTTCTTGAATGAAGAAGTGTATGTATCACAACCTCCTGGCTTTGAAGATCATCTCTATCTTAATCATGTTTTCAAATTGAAAAATGCTTTATATAGTTTGAAACAAGCACCACGACACTGGTATGAGAGGTTAAACAACTTTCTTTTATCTAAAGGATATGCTAGAGGTGATGTTGATAAAACACTTTTCATTAGAAAGCATGCAAGTGATGTAATACTTGTTCAAGTGTATGTAGATTATATAATCTTTGGATCAAATAATAACTCCATGTGTGAAGAGTTTGTTGCAGCTATGTAGGGAAAATTTGAGATGTCTATGATGGGTGAGCTAACCTACTTGCTAAGGCTGCAAGTGCAACAACTCAAGCATGGTACATTTTTAAGCCTATCAAAATACTGTTTTGATCTACTGAAAAAGTTTAAAATGGAGGTTTGCAAAGAGATTGCCACTCCAATTGCTACAAAATGCCTTATAGATGCAGATGAAGCTGGAAACCAAGTTGATTCAACCAAATATAGAGGATTAATTGGTTCCTTGCTACATCTAACTGTTAGTAGACTGGATATACAGTTTGGTGTTTGCTTGTGTGCAAGGTTTTAATCCAATCCAAAGGACTCGCACTTCAAAGCTGCAAAACGAATTCTCAAGTATCTGAAAGGGACAACTAATGTTGGATTATGGTATCCTAATGAATCTAACATTGTTCTTAGTGGTTTTTCAGATTCTGACTATGTAGGGTGCAAATTGGATAGGAAAAGCACAAGTGGTACATGCCATCTACTTGGATCAAGCC
>Ga0099822_1001931_pt1 | contig 25132 bp, 21 predicted proteins | sample CowpeawhiteBW_FD_76839 | JGI IMG/M metagenome (GOLD analysis project Ga0099822, IMG submission 76839) | Root nodule microbial communities of legume samples collected from California USA - Cow pea white BW | ecosystem: Host-associated > Plants > Roots > Nodule | place: USA: California | collected... | reverse complement strand
GATAATTTAAATATTTATAACTATAAATAGAATAATTAAAATATTATGATTAATATATTAATATATAATAACTAATAATATATATAAAATGATTATTATTATTAATTAATTAAAGTATACAATAATTAATAATTATTATAATATTGTTAAAACTAATAATATATGTAATTATTATTATTAATTTATATATATATATATATATATATATATATATAATAATTAATATATACAAATGTAATTAAAATATTCTTAAATTTTAATATTTTTAATTCATTCAATTATGATTTTATTAAATTTTTATTATGAAGGATATTTTGGTAAATTTTAAATTTTATCTATTACAACAATTGTTTTAATTTATTATATCAATCAAATGATTCAGTAATTTTCATAAAATTTATCTCCAAATTCACTCACTTTACCATTCAAATTTACTCAAAAAAATACACACATTCATCTCTTCAAATCCACACAAATTCATTTTCACATTCTTTCCCGAATTCAACACCAAAAGAAGACACCCTTAATCTTTCTTTCTTAAACAATTTCTTGACTGATTTTTCTTATCTAACTTGTCTTTGTCTTTAAAAAATGACAACATAGTGAGGGTTCTTTTAACACCTTTTATTATCATTTGACAATTTTATAGGGAAAAAAATGTTCTTAACAAAAATTGACTTTTGTGTTTTTAAGGAAAAAAAAAAGTGAAAGTAAAAAAATTTTGGTAAGCATCAAACTGTCAGATTTTAAGCATCAATCTACTTGCATTCAAGGTCTTCGCAAATTTATGGTCAATAAGTGAATTTTAAGAACAGAGATTACAGCTATGTCAAGAAAGCAATGCTGAGAGTTATAATAAAGAATGAAACATGAGAACATAAGTTTTTGCAATCTTTTGAATAATACACTGATTAATAGTTGTATCACACTGCATGAGTCAGTGCATACAATCACTGCCAGTATTGCCAGCATTGTCTTTAATAGATACATTGATAGATACATGTGTGGATGGTTTCATATTATAACGGAAATTGTAGTTTACCTGTAAACTATCATAGACACCTCTGGAATTTGCTGCACATGCTATAGAATGAAAGGATCCAGTTACAGCTGTAACAAACAACAAACTGTGCTGCAATATCAGGGAGACCACTGAAGGTGTGTAATGAGACACCACTGCTTTGTTGAATAATGCCCATTTATTCCAAGCTTTCCCCTATTTATTTGCATAAGTGAGAAGCTTTTGTGAACGCATTACGAATATCTACAATGAAACTAAATTTAGAAAAAAAATAATCATCATTTTGTGTTCGAAGTCAAAACTGAGAACTAAGAATCTTTAATGGATTCATCAACCATCCCAGGCCAAGATTTAGATATACACGAACAAGGAGAGGACACTGGGATTCAAACCACTTGTGAAGCTTGATGGTGTAATTGGTCGAATGTTGGGTGCACTTGAAAGTTCCATAGCTAAATTCTAAGTCACATAATGCAAGCAGATGACCAGTGGAAAATATTTAATTTCAGATAGACTCCCTCTATACAATAGAAAGACATACAATAGACTCTCTGCGCATTGAATCCTCTTCAAGAGATCACTGGTACTTCAAGTATGCCAGCATTATTTGAGGATGACCATGGTATCGTACATTTTCAGGATCATACTGATAGAATGAACAATAGCTTGCGTTGGGTACACAAGAATAAAGGAGTAACATATAGCAAACTACTTAGATCAGGTATACAGCACAAACCTGTGGAAGTTTAATTAAAGTATATTTTGCCTGGCTAGTCCGTTCACTTTTTTCTGCAAAGGGAAGCGAATTTGAGCCAGGTTTCAACATCTTCCACAGGAGGCAGCACAACTAAAAGTGCCTGCCAAACCTGCCACCAAACACAATAAAGTTAGAGTAAGAAAAAACAATCCTAAACTCTTGTTAGGATAAACACAAGCTGTTAGTTATGCAAAATGTTGATTCCAAGGATAAACTTAAGCTGATATTACGAGACTTAAACTGAATATTCAATATTAAAGTCTAAAGTTGTCAATCACAGCCATAGTATCACAGTGGACCTTAGTATAGCAGCCCTTCACGCTCCAGAATTCCTATAACATCTCGTTTCAGATTTAAATCACTATAATGGTTTAATCCTGCAGCAAATCTTCAAAAATTGAATTGTTTTTTAAATGAAATATCCATTTGAAAGCTTAATTCTCACTTAAATCCATGGCATGGCTTACTGACTTATTGTCCAAGCAATGACTGTGTGACTTTGGACTACAGATGATAAAATTATTAACTTTTAAGTACTTCTTAGTTTTGAGCACTTATTTTGCATGTGATATATAAATCAATTGCATTTATTGTATTTAAAGGCGTAGGTCATTTAGAGTGGTACTGCATGTGGTGAAGCAACCTGGCTTGTAAACCAAGCTTTATGAGCTCTACGTAAACCATATCACTATTTCATGTGGAACTAACGCCCCATATCACTATATGTTTATAGGAGTACAAGTCAACGTTATTAAAAAATGATAAAAGTTATTTAGAGATTTCAACATAAAAGAAACCATTGGGTAAGGATTACGTAGCTTAAAAACAAGGGTCGCTTCATCCCGATCGTAAGTTGTTAATAGAAAGCTCAAAAGAGCTTTTTCATTTTATCAATATTTCTAAATCAATATCAAATGCAAGGCCAATTATAGAGTGGAAGTTGCCAAATCGCATGGGTTTTTTCAGATGCGGCTGGGGTGGACATTGCAGGGCATAATGGCGTGGGTCGCAAAATCGCATGGTGTTTTTCAGATGCGGCTAGAGTGGACATTGCAGGGCATAACGGCGTGGGTCGCAGAATCATGAACCCTGATGTTTTATCCTTAATTGTTCAGGTCTTTGTAATTTATGTTATACTTTGCCCACTGATGGTGAACAAAAAATATGCATTCTTCTTGAACACATTTTCTCCTCTGCTTTCCAGTTAGCACCTTGAGAAGGAGATGAGATGAGGAGCGGAGAGGAGAGACAGACAGTGACGGGGATTCGGAAGAAGGGAAGCGGAATCAGGCAATGGCTACTGCTCGACGGGAAAGGAGAGACGGAGGTGGTGGAGGCCGGGAAGCACGCCATCATGAGGCGCACCGGCCTTCCCGCCCGTGACCTCCGCATATTGGACCCTCTCCTCTCCTACCCTTCCACCCTTCTTGGCCGTGAGAGGGCCATCGTCATCAACTTGGAGCACATCAAGGCCATCATCACCGCCCAAGAGGTTCTCCTCCTCAACTCACGTGACCCCTCCGTCACCCCCTTCGTCCACGAGCTCCAGGCCAGGATCCTCCGCCATCACCAGGCCTCCTCCTCCTCTTCCAAAAACCATGACCACCACACTAACTACGAGCCCGACCGCGACCACGACCCCGATGCCATTAAGATTCTCCCTTTCGAGTTCGTAGCCCTGGAGGCCTGCCTTGAATCCGCCTGTAGCGTATTGGAGAACGAAGTCCGTGCTTCCATCTTCTCTTCTTTTGATTTCTTGCCGATAATTTCCCTCTGTCTTCACTCTAAACCTTTCCTCTGCCAACTGACAGGCAAAGACGTTGGAGCAGGAGGCTCATCCGGCCTTGGACAAGCTCACATCCAAGATCAGTACTCTCAATTTGGAACGAGTTCGTCAAATTAAGAGCCGATTAGTCGCCATCACTGGTCGTGTTCAGAAGGTTGGTTGACGTGATTGATGCATGGCATGGGCTTCCGGGAGTTTCATTATTTCATTGTTTGATCATGTGTCCAGGTGAGGGATGAATTGGAGCACTTGCTGGACGACGATGATGATATGGCTGAGATGTATCTGACGGAAAAGTTAGCCGAACAGCAGATGGAAGAGAGCTCTTCCCCATCCTCCATACATGACCACCACGACGAGGATTTAGACGACAGGCATCCACCTTTTTACGCCTTTACCTCTTTTTAACTCTCTTTCATACCTCTGAATATAAAATTTCTATCCATTTTTAGGACCGTTCCAGAAATATCCTCTGAGGCTGGAGGACCCCCTGTGGGCTTCGAGGATCATCACAATGTCTACAATGTTCTTGGTAGGGACAACCATGGAACCCGTGGTAGCACCTACAGTGCCGTCACCAAGCAGCTTGATGTCGAGGAGCTTGAAATGCTTTTGGAGGCTTACTTTGTGCAGATCGATGGCACCTTGAACAAGCTCTCGACGGTATGCACGCCCCTTCATCTTATATTCCGTCTGCACTATCGGTTGATCACCCCTATTTTATTACTTTTTCCTTCCCCTCTAAGTGCATACAGACACCAATGGCTTCTTTCTGATTAAGTAGCATAGTGAAACCTTATTTGAAGCTGGAAGAGGTTCTGTATATAAGGTTGGAGGAGAAGCCATGAGAATAGTAACTTTTTTCTTTCTGGTTTGTATTTGAGAGCATAGATTGGCAGGAGTTCTTCCAACGCTGTTTCACAGGAAAACATGTAACGGGTTGCCCCAATCATTTTTGCCCTTCAAAAACGGGAAGTCGGTTAAGTTGGTCTCCCTAAAAGATGAAAAATGTTAAATTTGGAAAGTTTAGTCCATGGATCAATTGAGAGGCTTGAGTTAACATTTACAGAAATCTCACATACATGTTAATTGTCATCTACGGATCTTTCATGACAACATTTTTTTGTGTATGTCATATTAGTAATCACTAATACGGACTAGAGACTAAAATGAAACCAGAGCAGAGAGGAAAGACACCATGGTTGAGATAAAAGGCTTGGTTGACTGAAGCTTGGCCCTATTAGTCATGGGAGAAGAGACTTTTGTTGGTTGTAGAGCAGGCAACATATTTAGATCTTGCTCTTATCTTTTAATGACCAACTTTCTTAACCTTTCACCATCAATGATATCAAACAACCTGGTGGAACGTACTATATGTAATAGCCTCTAACATCACGCAATAAAATCAAGATCCAGAAATAAACTTGGTACTAATCGAACACATAGGAAACTCTTCAGTCTAACACCTATCGAGAAACTCTCAATCTATGAGCTCCCTAGCCATGTGCTTTATATAAGCAACTTCAACTTAGTGTTAAATCAAACCATTAGACCCAAAACAGACACTATTTTGCTTGGAACCTTGTCAAACCTCCCCAAAAACCAGTAACAATAACCCTTCAGGCAAACTAAACCCATTATTAACTTCCATGCCTCTCTGTTATCACTCCCGAAACAGAAAAGATAGGAAAAAGATTATCAATGCCAATTGTAATTTGCTATTTGCTACCAAACCACAATTGAATTCACCAATGGACAAACTCATCAATATACTGCTCCTGATAGCCATCAGTGGTGACGCTCTATCCGTCATTATCTACTTATACTCGAAACTGGCAACAAACACATCACCCAAGATCAACATTTGCTTCCGATCCAACCTTGACAGTGAGCACTTTTGGAACTAGGGGAGTTGTTGACCAATTTGACCGACAAACTAGTCTTTCAAGGCTGTATTTGACAAGTTCCAGCTTTCGGCAATCATCAAGACCCCTTATCTTTTAGGGGCTAAAATGCTGTTACATACGGGATTAAGGATGCATGTTATTTCAAACCTTTGTAACAAACTCTTGTAAGACGATGAGTTATATGTAAGGGAGTTTATCAAAGCACGTGGTTGGCAACTTTAGGTTATGATCTTTGAACATTTATGATCCAATATGGTTATCTTCTGTAAAAATTTGACATTATATTATAATTTACTAGTTACCTGGAAAATGAAGTTTAAATTGACTTCTCTGTCGCTGTCTCTTTCTTATTTGCTCATTGTCCTGATGAAGCTGAGGGAATATGTTGATGACACGGAGGATTACATCAATATCATGCTGGATGACAAACAGAACCATCTCCTCAAAATGGGAGTCATGTTGACCACAGCAACTCTGGTAGTGAGTGGCTTTGTTGTTGTGGCCGGAGTTTTCGGCATGAATATTCACATTGAGCTATTTGATCCCGATAAAGCCGGGATGACAGAGTTCCTGTGGACTGTTGGTGGTAGCACTGCAGGGACCATATTCTTGTATGTAGTTGCCATTGCCTGGTGTAAGCACAAACGTTTGCTGGAGTAACTCACAAGGCATGTAGTAGTGTTTCTTTTGTTTCATAAAAGAATGTAATGTAATTTGAAAATCAATTTTCATTCATATGCTATAAATTTTAATAGCAGGCCATTATTAAATTACAGTTACAGTAACAGTTTTGTTATTAGCACCAAAATTTCCGAAGTATTCAGATTCCTTTTCTTACATTTATTATTTTTTACATTGTTTCCCTTCCATTTTATTATCTATCCCTAATCTATTTGATTTCTTCTATTCGTAAAAACAACAGTTCTCTTTCAATGATATCTTGGGATCAGATTTTTTACATTTTCCATTTTTTACATATTCTTTCCCTAGAATTTTTACAAATAGAATCTGTGGTAAAAGAGAATACAGGGAACGTGTGAGACGACCATGAGATAATAAGTTAAATATAGACCTAGAGACAAAGAATATAATCAATAGATACAAAAGGAAGAAGATGAATAATACATATCCACTTGTCATGGTAACAAAGGTATATAACCCAACAAAGTAGACAAAAGAAAAGAAAAGAGATTTATTATCTATAATGTGAAGTCCATAACCCAAGGGTTAAGAGAGTTGGAATGAATGAGACCATTAAAAGATGTTTTTGTTTGTGCAACAGAATTAGTGAAACCAAAGTTTTCTTATCATTTAAGAAATTTCGTTAAAGATTGATAGTCTTGGAAGATATAATAACGAATGAGTAAGATAGGTACTTGTATATAGAAAATAATTATTGGGAGAAGGAATATTATATACATAGTTTCGAGGATGTTTGTCACAAAGTATTATGTCATCCAAATTTTCTTATTTGTTCCTCATTTTACTTACAAATTTCCAAAGATGTCAATATACAATTGAAGCCATTTTGTTTATTAGGAAAATAAGTGATGAACATGTTTTCCATATTGACATAACTCAATCTAAAGTAGCAAATATTTTTACCTTGACAGTATCTTTTACAATTTTGTTAACCCATGATGTCTTGATTGAGCATGAATCATCATTGAATAAACCTTACATACTAATGGTGATAAACATAAAAATAAAGATCTAACTCACATTTGACACACACATAAAAATAAAAGGTCACATAACTCACATTTGACACACACATAGACACAAACACATACACAAATGCACACTCACATATATACATTGAGATACTAGACTGTAACATTCTATTTAATAGTCTAAACCATCAAACTAAATATTGCATATTTGATAGTTCACAGCATAATACCCAAAACAGAAACAGTATATTATAGTTATCCCAAGAAACTAGATAAACTGCTATAAAGCTTATGTACACAACTACACTAGAATTTTCAACAAGAAAACACAAGTCTATACCAAAATGCAACAATTCTAAGGAAACTCTACTCTAGAGCAGATCCTTCTCTTCCTTGCAGGGCTAGCTCCAAGATCTTCAACTGTTCACACCAATCTGGTGATCATAGAAAACAATAACAAACACCCAAAACAAAAGAGACAAAAGAAGGGTAAACTAATGATTTAAAAAAAATATATAATTTGATTCTATAGTTAATAGCATACATCAGGTACAAATAATCAATTAGTTTCACACAATTTTATAATCAAGATTCAATTAATCAGGATATATGCATTGAGGTTCGATCCAAACAGTTGTGCACTTGTAATAACATCTCATGCTCTATAGAGCAGTAGATAAAAAAGTCAAACTCTACCACATACAAGGTTATTCTGTTAACACCTATGGTTAAAGAAAATCTCTTAGACTAGGACCTCTTATTACTCTCACCACATACATCATTCCTCTATTTGAGAACTTGAATGGTTATTAGAACGTCAGGATAACTGCCAAGCCAACACAATTCTCACTTCAATGCATACATTACTACAGTATATAGCTAATTCTCCTTGAATTTTGAATTAGTACCCACATATATGTTCAGTTATATGTTCCTGAGGACCTAGTAGAGCCAAGCCAGGCCAACGACCTAGACGGGTTGGGTTGGCCTAGGTCGACGAACTTGACAGGCATGACCAGTCCATATGGGCCGTTAGGCTTATTAGGCTTGTCTGGATCGACCCAACCTATCCTGTCTTGGTTTTCCGGCCTGATTGAGTCGTCGGGTCGAACCAACCCCTTTGGATCATCGAGTCCGTGTCCAAATTTATTATGAACTCAAAACATAATTAAGCCTAAAATAAATATTGTTAAAATGAAATTTTATCTTACAAGAAATTCGATTATTTTATCCAAACAAGAAATTGAAATATAAGCTATTTTGATTTCTTTATCCAAACAAGTTATTTAAAAAATGAAGGAAATTTAATTGCAAGCAATTCAAATACAATTTAATTGGTAGATTAAGGATGCTTGCCGATACAAATTGTATGATAGTCACTCGACTTGTTTATAAATGATATTAAATATCCATGTATACTAACTATTCTCGGTGAATTTTATTTATGAATACTCGAGTGACAAATATTTTTTTTCATCCTTACACATCTAAGACCTAATTAAGATTAATTAAAATATAAAACCCTAATCGAGATTTTTGAATAAATTCAAAGACCAATATAAAATTTATTTGAATAATTTGTTAATAGTATTCTATCCGTGTTGCTAATGTGAATTTATTGGTAGAGTAAATGTAAATTATTGGTGCTCTTAATGTGAATTATTGATGTTGTTAATAGTTTACAATATATTAAGTAGTTACTCTTAAAAGACACTTAATTGTTGGTAATATATATTAAATTGTGGTTATAAATATATATTCAATCGTTGGTGTTAATATTAAACATTGATGATTAATAAATTGTCTGTTTATTGGATTTTTTTCTTTAAAAAAAAAGGTGAGTTTCCCGTGTGAATAGAATATATGTGATAAATTGGGGGAAGGAGAGTGTAGGTGAGAGAGGCGAGAAGATCTGAAAAAGAGAAGAGAAGAATGCACTTGAGCGAGAACGAAGGGATAGAGGGGAAGGCCTTTGTAGTGACCGGTGGACTGGGCTTCGTAGGCTCTGCTCTCTGCTTGGAGCTCATCCGAAGAGATGCCAGAGAGGTCCGAGCATTTGACCTCCGCTCCTCTTCTCCCTTTTCCCCTGCTCTCCACGATAATGGAGTCCGCTGCATCCAAGGTTACCTTTTCAATTTCCATTTTTTCTTTCTTTTTTTTAAACCTAACTCTCTATTTCTCTGCACAGGTGACATTCGCCGGAAAGAAGACGTCGAGAGGGCCCTCCGCGGTGCCGATTGTGTTTTCCACCTTGCGGCCTTTGGAATGTCAGGTAAAGAGATGCTCCAGTTTGGTCGTGTCGATGAAGTCAACATAAATGGGACATGCCATGTTCTCGACGCTTGTATCGACCTCGGCATCACAAGGCTTGTCTACTGTAGCACGTACAATGTTGTCTTCGGTGGTCAACAGATCATCAACGGGAATGAGACATTGCCTTATTTCCCAATTGATCACCATGCCGATCCCTATGGCCGTAGTAAATCAATCGCTGAGCAGTTTGTTCTAAAGAACAATGCTCGCCCTCTCAAGTATGTATCTATGTATGTAATTCTTTTGAGCTCTTTCCTATACTTCTAACTAACTACTTTTTCCTCTTACAGGAACCAATCCGGTAATCTTTACACTTGTGCTATTCGTCCAGCTGCAATCTATGGACCGGCCGAAGACAGGCACCTTCCAAGGATCGTAAGCATGGCAAAGTTGGGTCTCCTTCTGTTCAGAATTGGCGACCAAAGTGTAAAATCAGATTGGGTTTTTGTGGATAACCTTGTCCTTGCTCTTATATTGGCCAGCATGGGACTTCTTGATGACAATCCTAGCCAGGCAAAACGCCCTGTAGCTGCTGGCCAGGCCTACTTTATATCTGATGGTAATCCATCATCCTTTTCTTTCTTTCTTACTGTCTCTCCTAACATATCTTCTTTTCTCAGGTTCACCGGTCAATTCTTTTGAATTCCTACAGCCTCTGCTTAGGAGTTTAGATTATGAACTACCAAAGACTACACTACCTGTGGATCGGGCTCTTGTTCTTGGCAGGATTTGCTCGGCTGTTTATACAATCCTATATCCATGGCTCAATCGGTGGTGGCTTCCACAGCCATTCATTCTTCCCTCTGAAGTACACAAGGTCCGTCCTTTTCTCTAATTAATAGGTAGAACCTCCTCAAGTTATCATGATTCGGGAATGTTGTATTATCTACTTCCGTATTTGTTTTTTGGACAGGTGGGGGTCACCCATTACTTCTCCTATCTTAAAGCCAGACAGGAGATTGGCTATGTTCCCATGGTTACCTCACGTGAGGGGATGGCTTTGACCATATCTTACTGGCAACAGAGGAAAAGAGCGACTCTGGATGGACCCACGATCTATGCATGGTTGTTTGGCGTCATTGGAATGGTCGCACTCTTTTGCGGTGCTTTCTTACCTGACATAGGGATCGTGTTCTTTCTCAGAGCTACATGTCTATTTGTCTTTCGATCAATGTGGGTGACAAGGCTAGTGTTTCTTCTGGCTACAATTGCACATATTGCTGAGGCCATTTATGCTTGGCACCTGGCTCAAAGGGTGGATCCTTCCAATGCAAGAGGATGGTTTTGGCAAACGTTTGCTCTTGGCATGTTTTCGTTGCGCTTCCTTTTGAAAAGAGCAAGGACATAAGTATTGTTACGGAGAATGAGTATTCTTATGGAAAGGGAGAGGTATTCACCTACTTTCAGAGTTCAAAAAACTCAACTCATTCTGTTATTCAAAATATTTAAAAGGAGTACATCGACTTTGTTTGTCATTCTCAAAATAAAAAGATTTTGGTAGTACTGTTTGGGTGAGAGTTAGTATATAGATCTAAACAGTTTTATTTTTTTTTACATAATTATATAAGCATTTGTGCACAACCTAAATAATTGCAAAATTCTTAAGTTATAATTAAATTATGTGATTCTCAAGTTATAATATATATATATATATATATATATATATATATATGTATTTTCAGAAGAAAAAAAATGTTTTTAGGGAAATTGATTTGTTCACCTAACTTAAGTTCGAAAAATTCAAAAAAGTCATTTTGTTCTCAACATTTAAAAGGAGTTAAAAATCTGATATTGATAATGTATTCTCAAGATAAAGATTTTGGTACTAAATAATTTATTTTTTTTGTACATAATTACATAAGTATTTGTACATAATCTAAGTAATTGAAAAATTCTTAAATATGCTCTTTTTCGTCAATTTTATGCTTGAAAAAGTGTTTTAACGGTAAGCGATGTGTTCACGCAATTTTAAAGTTCAAAAATTGAATAGTCATTTTGTTCTTCAAAATATTGAAAAGAGCTAAACATCGACTTTGATAATGTATTCTCAAAATAAAAAGAAGCAATGGTGATTTTAAACTGCATTGGGGTATTATAATTCAATTCATGGAAAGAGGATTCAGAATTTATCTAAATCATGTTCATGTAGATTCTCTACGTAACTCTTAAGAAAAGAGGAGCTTCTTTACTTGGTGTTGTGGATGCTAAAACATACATAATGCAATTAAATATTCGAACATAGTTCCACGTATAAACAGGATGGTATTGTTGGAAATGCTTTACAGAAAAACAGAAAAACTCTGTTGAGTCAACATATGTAACTAGAAATCATCTTCCAGAATGTACAAAGAGAAAACAATTTTTTATAACTTGCTGTACAGAAGCACCACTACAATTCGGGTCATTGTTATCTTGGCGGTAACTATGAGATATTCCGATATCACCGAGACATGTCATTGTTCCTACTTAGTATCTGGTAATTTGCGGGTGGTGAGCGATGGAGGCAGACAGACCTTGAAGACCGGAAAACAAATTAATCCTGAAATTCCAAAGTGATGAAACCATCATCAACACTAGTACTTTGTGCAAAATATAATACTACATAGATAGAAAATTAGCTAATCAATAACAAAAAAACTACTTATATAAATTACAGATACTTCCCCGACATGATGAAGAAAAAAATTGAAAAAGCTACTTATTGGGATTAATTAAGTATTTGATTCTAAAATGTTGTTAGTCGGTGAGATACGGAAGGCCCAGAATGACTGGTTTCCCAACTTTTGGTATCTATTCAATTAAATTCAAAATAAAAACATACTCACGTAGTAAATTTAATTACATTAAATGTGATTGATGTCAAACAAAACATATTTTTTGATTCAATTCTTGAAAAACCAGCATACTCATGTCAATTTGTGTCTTAACACGGTTACCAAAGCTGTGTCACAAATCCAATCTTACTGGCTTCAGCTTTTGTTTGCTGCACATCGTAAGCCTCTTGGTGTTTGCTGCATCATTTATAAACAAGACAGCTCTAAGACAAAAGTATACTTTTCAACAAAAAAAATGCATGAAGCATTACTTGAATTCTTACCTTTGATTTTCCTGTCTTCCAAACTTCTTCATTCCCTGGTCGGTGAAGATAAGAATATTTTTCAATAGAATTTAAGACAGTAATTTTATCCTCATCAGAGTCATTAACCGGAGACAGATCCTGTACCAATTCAGGAGATGTTTTCATAAAGTGTCAGAGGAATATATAGCTCATTTATAAATTATAATTCAGCATCCATGAAGAACAATTTCAAAAGTATACATAAGAGATAGTGTTTGGGGATGTTTTAGATTCCTGTTTCAAATATTTTTCCCGTCATAAAACATGTGCTTTTGGTATTATGCTAGAAAACAAAGTGGCCACTATCACAAAAAAAGCAAAAACAAAAAAACTATTTAATCTTACCACTTTCCCTGAAGCAATGTTCCCTGATTCCTCACTGCTCTTCACGTCCAATGAATCAAAGTAAAACAAAATCTGGAAAAGAAATGTTAGAGAAAAATACAAAGAACACGCTAGCAGAGAAAATTGACACAGCTGGAACTGGAACATCAAAGTACAGCGCAAAAAAGGATATTAATATTCATGCATAAATGAAACGAGGTTGCCTGATCCTGGTGGTAAATTACCTTGTCAAGCAACTGAACATTTGATGAGTCGGTAGCCATGACCTGAACTCCTAGCAAATTGCTGCCATTACTGCAAAAGGGGCAGAAAAGGGTGCTGAAAACACACCCATCTTCTGGACACCAAATACTGTGTTCTGGTGCGCTTTTGGGTATTCTATTGCAAATTCGTTGATCAACAAATAAAGAATCAGTAATGAGAACTGGAATACTCTTTGAAGTATCAGTAGTGCAAGTTCTCAGCCTCTGTTTCAAAAGGGATCTCAAATGAACTTTTGATGATGAAATCAACGAGCAAGTAAGATATAGATGGTTCTCAGGTCGGCCTAATGGACTTTTGCAGAGCGAACAAAAAATCAATAATTTTTGGTCTAGTGGAGGGGCAGTTGGTGAACATGAACCAGGTATATTATTGCTTATCAGTAATGGAGGAGAATTTGACTTCAAAATCCTCTCAAAATCATATTCACTTCCCTGAGTTGTCTCTCTAACAACTACAGAGCTCTTTCTGTACCGTGTAAGAGGAGGACTGGCACAAGGTGCAATAGAGTTTTCTTCTTCAACAAGGTTTATATAAGGAGTGACTGCGGGCCTCATCCTTTTATGATGGTAAGAATTAACACTTTCCATTTCTGGAATATCATTTGTAATTACATTCTTTTTGGGAGTAATTGTAATTGAAGACTGAGCCCTTGAAGAATTTGTGCTTCCAGTAGTCAAAGACATTGAAAGACTTGACACTTGATCTGGAATTTGAGCTGGGGCCTCAATTATGAAGGAGCCAGAGTTGTCATCTTTGGAGTAATGAGGGATACTGGAACCATAGTCAACGTCTATACAAGGGGTTTCCTTGACAATGGAAGTTTCCTCGTGCATGATTGCAAGAGATGATTCCACAGTGAACCTACAAGAATTACATTTCCAACAAGTAACTGCACTGATGTTGCTTCATAATGTAAAAATAATTGAAAAATATATTTATGTTTAGAGATTGGTAATTGATGGCATAGAAATGAATGTCTAGATTATCTTTCGTTGAAGACAAAGTGTGATCCTGTATTACAGAATTGAAAACCCTGAATGAACCCATCCAATACAAAATAGAAAGATACACAAGCATAAGGGAACAGCACATTTAAATTTTCTACTTTTTCCATTTAAATTTAAAAAGGAAAATATTTCATCCAGGTCAATTGGTGCCTTCACTTATTCATCGAAAAGAGAAAAATTACACCAGTACCACGAGTTTTAAAATAAGACCCCTGACAGTTTGGCTAACTCAATCATACCACTACATATGCTGGAAGATTAGTTGACAACACGAAAGGAAAATGTTATTTGTTAAATAAACAATCACAGAATCAGCTGGATGTTCTGTATTTCAGTTTGTACTAAATAGAAGATAAAAGATTAATATCCCTCCCTTGAATATCAATGAAATTTGATATTGGAGGTCAAAGAAGGATTTAACTGCCCCAATTCTTCAAAACAGACGTGTCTATCATTAAGTTTAGACGTTTAGTTACTAAAAATAAGAATCATACAAATTACAACAAGATGATGGAAACAGAAAGATACCTTGGATCTGTCTTTTTAAAGTACTGTGGGAGATATTTACGACGGTAAGTGTTACTATTCTTTTGAGCTGATGGCTGACACTCAACAAGATCTTGAGAGGTTAGGGTGGGTGAAGAAATGCTATTCTCGATCATTGTTGTTTCTCTCTCATCTCCATTATCAGACTTGTTCAGCTTCTGATTTTTTTTTCTTGTGGAACATGCATTCTGATCCTTCTTATGGACATCATGCCCATTTATATCCAAACTCTGTGTCGCATGCACTGTATTTATGCCATAATGTTCCTGCAGCAAGTTGACCATGCATCGGTAATTCTTTTACCACTAAACCTTGAAGAAGATCGAGATAGTTATAATAAACTAACATGCAATGTACCTTCGCATTCTCAAAGAAAGACTTTAATCCCTCCAATGACAAATCAAAGCTGTCATATACTTTCAACGGTCTTCTTATCCACTTTGAAATGAATGCCTTATTTCTTTCTTCTTGAAAACGTTCATCTAACTCCATAATAATAATTACACCAATTACGATTGAAAATTGGGTTGGAAGTGTACAGTTGATAGTTATACAAAGAACAGTGTTAACAAAAACTCTAGCCCAAGAATAAACTGCAAAGCAACGGTCTACCAGAACACAATGGGAAACACCAGATTATTGTAGTCTAAACAAAAATAAGTAGCTCAAAAGACAGAACTACCGTTTTGCCCCATAGGAATAACTGTCACAAACGACTCATGATAAGTTTTACATTCCATAGGAAAATATTTTCCAATGGTAGAAACTACCAACATTCAAAGTATGCTTAAAGGAATTAGTTCCAAACCAACTGATGAAAAAGAAAATAGTTTTAAAGCTGTAAACTCTTGCAAAGCAACCACCAGTGTAATATTTTGCATACTCTAGAAAACCGAAAAATTCCAACCTCCCTCTCAAATATAAAACTCAGTTTTTAAAATTCTAAATTCCAAAGGGAGAGAAACGACATATAAAGAGGAAGAGATCCAAAATAGAACGCAGTTTGTACCCAATAGGATAATTGCTCCATAATCAAATTTATGACGTATACAGCGCCCTACAGAAAATAAAAGGAAATCAGTATAAAAATTTCAAAAATAATGAGCTTTGGTTTAAATGGATTTAAGCCTTACCTGCGGCTTGATTTAAAGCTCGGAATGCTTGGTGGCAGTACCACTCATTTCCACTCAATAGACTTTTGAATGATTTGTAGGTGTCATTATATTTCTTCTTCAATGCAACTTGAATATCATTTCTGGTAGTTTAATAAATCAGGCAATCAGAAAATTTTATTCTCGTAGCATGATTCCTTCAAACTAATAGGAGAAAAGAAAGGAGTCTTACATATTTGGAAATGGAATACCAACAATAATCTGAGATTGTGAAGGACATACAATCTATAGTTAACATTTACACTGGTTATTAGACATTGCAATGTCTGTGTGATCAAACTCATTATAACTATAGGCTACCTTGAAGTGGTTCAATTTCACAACCATATTTATTAATCTTCATCTTGATAATCTGAGAGCATACCTACTTTCAATCCTCACAAAAATATACTATACTCACATGGTAGATAAGATCTCTTCCCCACAGAATGGTGAAACAATCAATTATAAGTAGAAATAAGGATACAACTACTCTAGCATTATCATCGGAGAAATCAATTCCTTCAGAAACCTGCAACACAGACATTATTCTGTTTGATCAAATAAACACAAGCTTGTAATTATGAGGTCATATACACAAGTAACTATGCTAAAGGCAAATTGAATTTATAAGGCGGTTTCAATATGAGGCTCTGGTGAAAAGAGAAAATTGTATGGTTTTTTAACTTGTAAAAAGGGATTGAGACAAAGGGACACCTGAAGAAAATTATTAAAAATGACTCCATAGTGAACTTACTCCTCAGAATTTGTTTTTTGACCAAGCACAATTATGTCAGGTTATCCATGTAATCAATTTCACCTAATGAGATAAGGTTATAGTTGCTGTAAGATATGACAATTAGGGTAAAGAGCATGAAGAATGAACATATTGTGCCAATATATGCTGAGCCTTGAATAATTTGGTGCTCCATAAACTCAACCTCGTGTACGGATACTATTTTATATATTAGAGAACTTGCGAAAAATACAGCATTGTGATCAATATGACCACTTGTAGATGGTAGATTTAGATTGACGGATGCTTCATCAAAATTTTATAAAAAACGTCTACTTGTTAACAATAAAAGTGTAAAATGGGTGACTACAAGTGAATACGAATAATTAAACAGTGGATGCTGTAGATTTCTTTTAATCATGCAAACTGGGTAAGTAGAACTTTTTATTTTTAGTCCATTATAATATTTGTTTTCATAAATATATTTTAGTAATAGTATATTGCAGCAGAAGGTGCCAGCTTGTCATAATACGGTTAAGTTTTCCACAGTTGATTACAAGGACCTTAAATCGAATCTTGACTTCACACACCTCCCTCGATGTCAGCTAGCAATACTCCAGTAACTCTTTGCAAATATTAACTTTTCTTAATTCAACCATTGAACATACCAGATTTTAGAGAAATGTTGTGATTACGTACTCTTGTAGACAACATTTACCTATATTTTTAAAAAGTATATGATATTTTAAATTAAATTGATTAAATAAAGCATAAAAAATGTGACAAATTATAGACAAGATCAAAATATACTTAGATAAGTTTTAATTTAAGGGTTGGATAAATAAGATTGTATGTATATACAGAAAGACAATAAAGTGAAAAAATTCAGCGATAGTAATTCCATCTCTCTTCTTTCTCTATTTATACATAAATGAATCATAGCAAAAGGAGGATTTTATGAATGAGAATCAAATTTTGGCCATACAATTCTAAATCCAAATTAAAGTCTTTAAAATCAAAAATAATCTCTTAAAATTCTGATATGACTTTTTCACATGACTTGGCATGATTTAATCTGAATCACTCATAGTAAAATCTAGTGGTCAATATTTGTTTCTCTCATTCTCACAAAAAAAAAAATAGTCCTATCAAAGGAAAAATTATAGGAAATATAACTGTAACTACTAAAGAATAGAAAAAATCAAATTACCCATTCCATAATTGTTACCAGAAAAAGCAGCATCTAAAAAAATTAGATAATAGTAAAATTCTGACGCACCTTTCCTCGACAAACACCAAGTAAAGCTGCTCCTCCTTTCCTAGAATTCGGTAGGGAATCAACTGCCTGAACACGATTTAGATCTATTGTCTTAATCCTTCTTTTCCTTCCCCGCGCAGGTCTTTTTTCGCAATGAATTGAATCATAATACCCTTTTAATACCAGTTCAAAATCATCTTGGCTTCCTCCTCTTGGTTCTACAAATCAACCACAAAAATCTTAATACAACCAAAAATATTTCCAGGACAACAAAGTTATCTTTAGATGTTGTTAAACATATCATTTGTTCTTTGATTATAAATAAAGAGATACGATCAAATATTCCCCATTATTATTAGATATTGATTTTTCAAATCTATATAAATCAGAGATTACACAATTACAAGTAATAAGATTTCGTAGATACGAGAACCCATGTATATTGATCACACAGTTACAAGCAGTGCTTTCCTAGATATAAATACCAGAGTAATGTTCTCTCTACTTAAACATTTGCATTGCAGAAAAAATAGATAGCAAAAGGTAAAAGCAAACATCAACATAAACTCATCCTGATCCTAGTGCACAAAAAGCATTTGGAAAATAAGGATAACTCACCGACAAAAAGGGGTTTTTCTGCATTTAGTCGAGACCATTGACCTGTTTCAGCCCAACGGTTGCATAATTTGTCCATCAATTTATAACTTGGAAAGAACACAAGGCATCCGCCTGGAACAATCTTGAAGATTTCCTCTAAAGAATTTCCAACTGCGTCCTAAATCATAACTAATTATAACCAGACGTATTCTAAATGCAAGAATAACATAGTCTGAAAAATATGTGAAGAGGAAACATACCTGGAATGCATATCCATCTGCAGTTTTATAACTTGCATTCAAAGGATAATTGCCAGGACCAGTGGAGATTACAGCAGGCCACACCTATATTCAAGAGGTCTTATGTTATAACTTGTTGAACTAGCACTTATAGGGCTAAAAGAATAAGTGGACAAGTAGCCAAGACCTGTGAGTCAACATCAATTACATGAGGAGCTTCTAGACTAGTTTCAAAATGAACTCCAAGCTCAGAAGTAAAGGATGCCAACGGTGATAGTGTTCTGAAATACAAAAATAAGCATGTAAAAGATACTACAAGGATGTGAGGAAGTAAAGATGCAATGAGAATTAAGCTCGTTCCTCAACAATTCTTGGCCCTAATATGCAGAGTGTCATGGAAATTAAAAATAAGAATTACAGACTCACCTCATCTTAGCAATGAAAAATTGTACGACATAGACACACATATACATATATCAATTATGAATTATTTGGTGAAAGTTTATGATAAGCACCAAAGCACTTACGGAACCCACACTCAAGAGCTAACTATTATGAAGAGAAAACCAAATAATTAAAGATGCCATCAAACATCGTGTATTACTCAATGTAGAATTTAGGCACACTATTAAATTCAAGTCCTTATCAGTTTACCTTTAACATGAAGGCTTGTGGTAGCAATGCCTCAATTGGACTATATTTCAACAAATGCATTTTACAGAACATAACAGTGAAAAGGCTATTTCGATAACCCAGACATATAGTTGGGTATTTCTACAGACATTACAATGAAATGTGAAGAGCTGAATAGGAGGGAAATTAATAAACGATACAGTTTTACAAAAAAGACACCAAGTTAATTTGAGAAATTTTAACATAATATTTGAGACTACATTACTGGAATACAGAACATGTATTCCGACATAGATGCTTCTAAAAAAATTAGTCTAGATATTCAGGTTAATTCTGCCAAAACTGAAAAAAAAAATTGCACTCCCCACCCTCCCAGATCCAAAAGAATACAGGCCCGGTCATAATTATATGCTTATATGAAATCAGGCTTAAAAGACCTGCTTTTTCCTGCCTTATATTAGTCTAGATGATGAGGTCAGGCTATAAAATCCCAACCAACCCACTGGCTCAGAAAATGGTACTGACTAATAGGAACATTGCTCAGGAATAAATTTTGAGATGCATTCTTGAATCATGAGAAAAAAATGCAAAAATAAATCTGTTCTGAACCAATTATAAACTTGGGCTTGGTTGGTCATTAGGTACCCATTATGCTTACCCTGAAGTCAAGATAATTGATAAAGAAAGCTCAGCAACATCTCTAAACACAACTGCTGGATTCAAACACCATAAACTAAAAGCGCATGTCCAGTTTCCAGTAGCTCTTCCTGGCAGAACAAATGAATGTTAGTTGTAGTAATGCAGTAATAACTCCAGCATGAACATAAAATAAATAGTTATATACTATTTATTGGAACCCTTTACAATGCCATTGAGTAATCAACCTGTAATTGGTCGACTAATCTTACAAGGAAAAGGATCCTCATTTGTCTTCAGTTCACAAAATAAATGCAGACTATTTTGTATCTCATTTCATGTCTCCTTAAAAACAATTTAATCGTTCATGTTTCAAGTAAATCTTTAAATTGTTTCCTCCGCATAAATGATTTCAATTTGTTAATTTAGATTCTATAATATTTTAAATTAGAGGCTCCTAAAAAAGTCAATCAAATAACCAAAAGGTTTTCCAAACCATTTCCCATTCACTTGTGTATGGACAGCAACCATGTCATTTGCAGTTCTGCTGCATATTATTGTTAGTCTAAAAAATTACAACCACTTACCAGTATCTTTTTTAACACATCGCTGAAGAGCAAGCTGGTAATCCAACATGTGAGATCCATTTCTTGAGAAGAAATAAGTTAGAGACGAGAATAAGCCTGAAATGAGATCAATAAATATCATTGGTAGTAACGAATATTTTGAGCTAAGTGGATAACTGAATATAATTCCACATATATTAAAACCATAAACCCAAACCTTCCAATGTTATCACTGCCGTGCCACTTATACGCGGTTCATCTGTCTCCAAGTCTGTAGCAACTTTGATTGCCTTGAACAAAGTATCAAGTAGATGAATGGCATGCAATCATAAGAATAAATACAAATGCCAACAAATGAGATACCTTGGTAGCACATTCCAGCAAGATAGGGAAACACTGCTTCGAAATATTTGCTTCTTCAAGCTCTCGTAAAGCATTATCACCAGTCCAACTATACATACATATAGGAAGCTTGTGTTATTAAATCCCAGATTAGCTCACAAGTCATGGGTTTTATTTTAGCCAACAAAGGACACAACAGTTGAATACTTTTTTAAAAAATATCAATTCAACTACAACAGAGGAAAAATAGTCTAAACGCAAAAAAGCTCATAGAGCTTAAAGCAACACTTGAGCTCTCCACTAGTAGATGTCATACGTGAATGGAGACAATAAAACAGAATTTTAAAAGTTGACAAGAATAAAGATTAAATCTTATCAACACGTGAAATGGGTTCAAAAGAATGAAAAAAGAATAATATATAATCTCCTGATCAAATTAAACAAATGGAGATTCACTTGGGGAAAAAAAACGCATGTACCTTATTAAGAGAAGAAATTATGTAACATGCAACAAGATTACAATTAACAGTATTATCCCAACCCAAGAAGAGTCTCCCTTTACCAATACCCATTGATTCAGTGTGATTGTTGAAATCCCAGTCATCTACCAGTCGCATATCACTCTATAAAGCATGATCATATCAAATCTAAAGCAAAACAATTTTACAACCTCAAGAACCAAATTATAAAGCAAAAACTGCATTTACAAAATAATAAATAATGAATAGAGGCATACAAAATGGAAAAATCCTTAACTTACCACGATACATAGTGGTGAAAATCACGTCTTTCGAGTTTGTTTTTCTTCCGTTCCATCCAACTAGTAAGGCCCTATACAAATACAGCACATATTGAAAATATACATTCACTGAGGATAAATTTATTAGTCAAACATTTCAAACCCAATATATAATCCTATTACCTGTGTCATTTCATATAGTGGTTGGTAAATTGCAGTATTAATTGAACAAAGTTGTTGGAGTTCCATTTGTAGTTCTTTCAAAGGTACAGTCATGTAGTTAAGCATCATTAGTTGTGACCATGAAAGTAAGTCTCAATTATTAGTGATAGTGAAAATAAAAGAGTAAGGTTCATAGCATACTATCCAAAACATCCTCTTCAATATCCACACTTCCAGCATCACGAGCAATGTCCTCTATATTGCTGCAAAGTGCAAGTATGTGAGGGCCATTTCATAGACAAAAACAGGAATAAATTACAACCAAACTATACAAAGTTGTCTTTCAGTTCTGCATTGGCTTGCATACAATACAACAGATGGTGTCTGATAGACAACTAGAACCTATGCACTATCTTAAAAAAAATAAAATAAAGCCAGTTCAATTTAACTGGACTCCTATAACTGTTTGATTGATTTGGCAATTAAACAGAAAGAGAACAGCAACTCACTGAGCTTCATCAAGAATCACTACGGCTCCTTTGATATCCACGTCCATTGCTGCCCGGATGACTGGATTAATGATATAGCTATAAGGGCAAAATACCAATTGTGCATCATCTGACATAGAACGAGCAGCATAATAAGAGCACCCTGAAAGTGGAGACAGCAGAAGACTTGTACATTACAAAGCTTCGCATATACTTCAAAAGAAATAAGTAAAAGACCAAAATAACAGTACAAGGCCAAACCTTTGACCAATTGTCCAACTTTTACGAGATCTTCTATGTCATGCACCTCATTGCATCCTCCTTTCTGAAGGGATGGATGACCTTTGACTTTATGAGCATTTCTGCATAGATTATAAGTTTCTCATTTTGGTTACTTCAAGAGCAACATAAAAGATAGAGAGGAAGCATGCGTGGATGAGCATAAACTCACTTGAATTCTGGACACCCTGTTGCCTCATCTTTCAATAATAGTTTACTGACAAAATTTTATGAAAAATATCAGTACCAAGATTGAAGAGGGAAAAGAGATTGTCATGAAGTAAAAAACGTCAAGGTAAAAAGCACCATTCTTCATTGATATTCTCTTTGCCAATTATATTTTTATTTGTGCAGTAATGTTTCCGCGATGCCTGCCAAATAAATGAGGGAAAAATATTTAAATTCATATTACTTCACTGAATGTAACATATATTTTTGCATATCCAATAATAAGTATCAACGCAAAAATGCATACTGACTTTTGCTAAAACCATTGCTAAATTAAAATCGATAACATACAAGTTGGGTGCTGATTAGTATCTCATCAGCAATGCTTTAAAACTAACATATAATATATAATATGCTTCACAAACAAAACGAAAATATAGGTTATTATTAGAAAAATAATAAAGGAAATTAAAAATGCTTCAGTCTGGAGAAATGCTGAATAAACACATTCTTCGGAATGATATAAAAAGATATGATATTTTGCAGTAGCTCCATTAATATTGGTTAAAAAAGCAAATCAAAAGGTGAATTACTTAAGAGGGAAAATACCAAACAAATCAAACGAGATAAGATAATAAACGGATTCAACCTACCAACACAGCCATTGGTACCCTGTATGAAGTTTTGCGCAATTCGTGCACCACTTGAGAAATCTGTGAGTGCGTTCTCCTTGTAAAGTAGAGTAAAAAATTAGCCGGATAAGTGAAGATACCCGTATGACATGGAAACTCCGGAATGGAACCATTTAACCGAATATAAACATGTCTAAAATGAATAGCAATGCTGGTTAAGTGAAACTACGATAATAATTAAATAAAAATAATAATTGTATACCATGAATTACTGAAGCAACAAGCAAAAGGGACTCAAATGATGAAGGTAAAAAAACATACGAAGCGTAATAAATAGTCGGTGCTTCCTTTTTCTTCTGCTTCTTGTTGTTAGCCTCAGTTTGCGTACGGTCCGGGTTTTCAGATGCTAAAAGCAGGAGAATTTGGTGAGGAAAACGAAAAGCAAATAAAAAAATATGGCCCATTAGACTAGGCAATTAGCATACCAGAAGATAGTGAAAGCTCCTCGATGACAAATCCGCCGCCATAAGCCAGAGGATCGGTGGTTGCCTCCGGGGGGGGATTGAGGTGGTCTTGTTTATATTTATAGTGGTGCTGCCAAGCGAGAGATGAACAGAGAAGCGAAAGGGACTTGCCGGTGCCAGTTGGAGACTCGAGCAACGCGTGACAGTGGCCTTCTCTCCGAGCCTGATTGAGGGTAGAGATTACTCTACCCATAAACGCAAACTGAGACCCATATGGTTGGTAAGGAAATTCTACTTCCAGACCTCCGATGTGGTAAACATTTTTAGGTTTAGGGTTAGGGTTTGATGCAGAGACCATTTTTTTTCTTTGTAATTCACTTCAGATTTCACAATATGAGATGAGATGTCCATACTCTGCCTCTCTACTTCTGCACTGTTTAAGTTTAGGCGGGAAAAAGGTTATCAGAAGGATTTGGCGGCTAAGTTGATGGTTTAGGAAACATTAGCTCTTTTTGTTTAGTTTTTGTTATTTAATATTTTGTAATGTTTAGGTTAAATGATTTAGTTTGTACGAAATTATATGAAAAAACTTTAGTAGCTCTTATAATTAAATAAAATAAAATAAAAACTTTTTACGATGTAAATTTTTGTGATGAGTGCATGAATTTGGTATAAATGTCCTTTTAATACAATTTTAAATTTTCGGCACTAACTTTTTACGGTTTTTTTTCCATTATAGGCAATTGACTTTAGTTTATTACGAAATTAGGCAGCTTTTTAAAAAATTATTGAAGGCAAAACGTTATGGGGTGCACGTTTTTGTATGAAGAAATCGTGTAGTCCCCATACGTTTTTGTGGTCAACTGGGTCAGAGGGCGAAATCGTGTGGGAGGTGAACGTTTTTGGTGCCGTAATCGATTACCGTATGTTGTAATCGATTATTGCATACTGTAATCATGCAGGGGGATAACGTCTTTGAAGCCGTAATCGATTACCGTAGTGTGTAATCGATTACTGAATGTGTTGCAGTTTTTTGGGTATTGTGTAATCGATTACGCACGAACTGTAATCGATTACATGCGTAATTTTTTGAAAAAAAAACGTTAACAAACATTTCACTAGATAGGAAAGCAATGATGTATAATATAGTTGAATATGAAACTAAAAACAGTGATATTAGTGAAAAAAAAAGATTACAATCAATTAAAGTACTAAGATAATAATATCAATGTCAAAGTGCATTAAAGAAATACAAAGTTTTTGAATGAAAATAAACATGAAAATGCATCTAAGATGGAGGAAATT
>Ga0099822_1001929_pt1 | contig 25134 bp, 24 predicted proteins | sample CowpeawhiteBW_FD_76839 | JGI IMG/M metagenome (GOLD analysis project Ga0099822, IMG submission 76839) | Root nodule microbial communities of legume samples collected from California USA - Cow pea white BW | ecosystem: Host-associated > Plants > Roots > Nodule | place: USA: California | collected... | reverse complement strand
TTAAAACGGTTATCAAGCACAAAGAATCTGAGTACATCATGTGTTTCTTGAAAGGTCTCAATGATGTTTATGGTACTGTGAAGACCCAAATTTTGTTGATGGAACCTTTACCAGGTATGAATCATGTTTTCTCTCTTGTTATGCAACAAGAACGACAACTTGCTGGACATACCATAGAAGCCAGTAAAATCTTGATAAGTGCAGCAACCACTGAGGATCAAAGAACCTCCAAAAGTAATAATGAGAATTGGAAGGGACAAGGACGGGCAAGAACAGAAATCAGAATAATGGCAAACAATGCAGTTATTGCCACAAATTATACCACACCGTAGATGAGTGCTATGCAAAGCACGTTTATCCTCCTTGGTACAAGACCAAAGGTGAGAAGGTTGTTAACAACACTATTACTGAGAAGGAAGAAATCGTGATTAAACAGCAAGATCAACAAATAAGAAAGGAAAGTAATCTTTTCTCAGATGCACAGATGCATCAAATCATGAAGTTGATTCAAGAAGTTAAAGGCGACGTTTCACACAAGGTTAACAATCTCGTGACTGATTCTGTAACATCCCGTCAGGATATTACTTATTTAAATAAATAAAACAAATAAAATCACAAAGATGTCGCATTTATGAATAAACTTCATTTCTCAAAAGCGCGGGAAATTTAAACTTTTATAATTTCAATATTTAATTCCAAATCCAAGATTACAAAAACTGAATAATCCAAAATGGTCTCATAGACTTTTACATTTTATTTCAAAATACAAATAACATAAAGTCATAAAAAGCCTCCCATGCTATCCCCCGCTCCGGATCTAAGCATCACCGGCACCACCTGCATCAACATCCTCTGCTCACGTGTACCGCGTATACGATCATCGTCAAACACAAGCAGATAGGGTGAGCTTATGAAATCAACATACATTATAATAATAAATATATAACCAACCATATAACTATTTTCTGCAAAGAACCAATATGCGATCTCTTTCTCTATTCTCTATCATCTGGCCACAACCAGACCGTTCATGTTCTACCTCTTCTAGTGATTACCGCAAGATAATTTGTTGCCAAAGATATCGGCCACAACCGACAGAGCATGTGCGGGAACCAATGCCACGGATCATACACCGTAACGCCATGTGGAGTTCCCAAATACGAACATAGTCTGTAATGTCCCAAGACTACCAAACTCGTTAGCATTTTACTAAGGAGGGCAATCTATCTGGACCCATCCGGACTGGCCACAACCAACACACTCACACCGGCAACACTCGCCAACCCGAGCTCAACTCAAGGGTTTCTCGTGTTCATCCGCCATCCCGAGCTCAACTCGAGGGATGCCATTAAGAGCTCAACTCGAGCAATGTACGTGCTTAACCCCTATCTCGAGCTCAACTCAAGGGATACGTTCCGAGCTCAACTTAAGAAACCCAACAATCTTACCTTTGAAGCATCACCAAAAGCCTTGTAGAACACCCTACAAAGTCCAATAACTAGGACTTACAGTAATCAAATCGCCTAGCGGGGGACACGTACCGCTAGGTGCTATCCACTTCCAGACCGCCTGGCGGGGGACACGTACCGCCAGGCGCCAAGCGCCTCAAAATAATTACAAAGTCTGCAACAACCGCCTGGCGGAACCGTTCACACCGCCAGGCGGACGCTGCTTCAGAGGCCACTGTTTCCGCCGCTTCAGGGATCGCCAACACTGGTGCAGTAGTCAATCTCCTCTTCATATCCTCAAAGCATGCCTTGCACTCATCTGTCCACGAGAAAGGCTGATCCTTTCTAGTGAGCTGTGTCAATGGATTCACCATCTTGGAGAAGCCCACCACAAAGCGCCTGTAGTATCCTGCTAAACCTAGAAAACTCTGCACCTCTATGACTGTTTGTGGCCTCTCCCACTTCACCACTATCTCGATCTTGGCCGGATCCACTGCTATCCCTTGGGCTGAGATCACATGGCCCAGGAATTGTACCTCCTCTAACTAGAACTCACATTTCGACAGCTTCTGATACAGTTGATTCTCTCTGAGAATCCCCAAGACCACTCTCAGATGTTCTGCGTGTTCTTCTCTACTCTTAGAGTAGATCAAAATATCATCAATAAAGACTACCACAAACTTATTCAAATATGGCTGGAAGATCCAATTCATATAATCCATGAATATGGCCGACGCATTAGTCACCCCAAACGGCATCACCACATACTCGTAGTGGCCATAGCGCAACCTAAAAGTTGTCTTCTACATATCCTCCGGCCTGACTAGGATCTGATGGTACCCAGACCTCAAGTCTATTTTCGAGAACACTGCAGCTCCCCTCAGCTGATCCAACAGGTCGTCAATCCTCGGAAGTGGGTACTTATTCTTTATGGTTAACTTATTTAACTGCCGGTAGTCGACACATAATCTGGAGCTGCCATCTTTCTTCTTCACTAGTAACACAGGTGCCCCCCAAGGCGATGCACTCGGACGTATAAATTTCTTCTCAAGCAGATCTTCAATCTGCTTCTTCAACTTAGATAACTCGGCTGGTGCCATCCGATAGGGTGCCATGGACACTGGACCGGCTCCAAGGATGAGATCAATGGTGAAATCCACATCCCGACTCGGTGGCAATTCTGGAATTTCATCCAGGAAAACATCTGCATACTCCTCCACCACAAGTATCCTGTTGATTCTCTCTGCAATACTCAGCTTCACTGCATGAGCCACTATCATGAAACATGTAGCTCCAGCCTCAATCTCCTTCACAGCCTAATTACAAGAGATGAGCTCCAATCCTGCTGTTTTAGGAAATACCACCCTACGCCGTCCGTAATCGATTACCACAAGGTTGCTCGACAACCAGTCCATACCCAAAATCACATCCAGACCCTCTATGGGTAGACAAATAAGATTCACCTTGAATCTGCGGCCCGCCACCTCCATAGGACATCCCACACAAACCGATATGGTGGATACCTCGCCTGACGCTGGTGTCGCGACTATTAACTCGCACCCCAGCTCTTGTATCACAACTCTGAGCCTCTTCACACATTCATTAGATACGAATGAATGGGTAGCTCCTGAATCATATAACACAACCACACGGTTACCAAATAGTAAACAAGTATCCTGTACCAGGTTACCTGACTGGGTCGCCTTTGTGGTCGTCAATGCAAATACACGCCCTGGTGCTCTGGGTCTGTCTCCCATGGGTTTCTTGGCTTGTGCACCTTCAGCTGGTTTCTTGTTAGGATAATGTCTGGCATAGTGTTCCGTCTGATCACACACGTAGCACTTGCCAGTGCTACTGCTGCCTCTAATGCTGCCAGAGGGTTTTGGACAATCCCTCCTTAAGTGTTCCCCACCACAGTTGAAACATTGTAGTTTTCTGGAAGAAGGTGGTGGTCTAGTATATGGCTTCTTCTGTTGACGAGAGTTTGTCGTGGTCCTCTGTGGTCGAGTTCCATTGCTGGGTCCCGTCTTTAGCTGCTCCACCGTCTTGGCCTGCTCCACCAAGATCGGAAACTCCCTGATGCGGAGTGGTACTATAAATCGGCGCATCTCATGTTTCAGCCCGCCCTCATACTTCCTGCACCTCCACTCCTCAGTGACTGCAGCTGAATAAAATTTAGCCAAATACTCAAACCTGTCTGTGTATGCCTGCACAGTCAGGTTCCCCTGCTGAAAGGTGAGGAATTCAGCTTCTTCTCGTGTTTCGCCGAATCCGAAAAGTACTTCTCCAGGAATCTGGTCGTGAAGGAAGTCCAAGTGATCTCCTTGGCACGTGTCTGCATCAACTGCTGCATGCCCACTCACCAATACTCCACATCTGCCACTAGGAGGAAAGTGACAAATGACAATCTCTGTGCATTCGTGCAGTCTATCACCCTGTAGATCTTCTCGCACTCTCTCAGCCATGTGTCTGCCTCATCAGGGGTGGATTTACTAGAGAACTTTGAGGGCTTATGCCTCATGAAATCCTCCATCGACTCAGGGCGAACTGGTGCCACCACGACTTTAGGTTGAGCGGCAATAGGCTGCATCGGATCCACCATGCGATGAATTGCCTGAGCGATCTCGTCAGCTCCAGTAGTGTTTCTCCTCCTCCTATTAGCCGTGGCCTGAGCACGCCACATTTTTATAGCTGGTTAAATTACCTATCGGCCACAACCGATAGAGCACGTGTGGGAACCAATGTCACGGATCATACACCGTACAGTCAGGTGGAGTTCCCAAATACGAACATAGTCTGTAATGTCCCAAGACTACCAAACTCGTCAGCATTTTACTGAGGAGGGAAATTTATCTGGACCTATCCGTACTAGCCACAACCAACACACTCACACCGGTAACACTCGCCAACCCGAGCTCAACTCAAGGATTCATCGTGTTCATCCACCATCCCGAGCTCAACTCGAAGGATGTCATTCCGAGCTTAACTTGAGGAATGTACGTTCTTAACCCCTATCCCGAGCTTAACTCAAGGGATACGTTCCGAGCTCAACTTAAGGAACCCATCAATTTTACCTTTAAAGCATCACCAAAAGTCTTGTAGAACACCCTACAAAGTCCAATAACCAGGACTTACAGTAATCAAATCGCCTAGCGGGGGACACGTACCGCTAGGCTCTATCCGCTTCCAGACCGCCTGACGGGGGACACGTACCGCCAGGCGCCAAACGCCTCAAAATAATTACAAAGTCTGTAACAATCGCCTGGCAGAACTGTCCACACCGCCAGGCAGACGTTGCTTCAGAGGCCACTATTTCCACCGCTATCTGCACTTATCCATTTTGAAATCCACTAGCATGCACTCTCACTTTATAAAAATAGAATTTCCCTTATCGTTCAGTGTGATACTACCTGATTTCACCCTCAAGTGATTTCTCCACCCCAACATAGACATGGTTGGTTTCCTTAAACTCCTCATACTCATCTCACCTATAATTTCTGCACCTCTTACCAGCTTATGACTAACATCTCCATTCATGGGTAGTAACCTATTAGGTCCATCCTTACCATACCACTGCTATGTCATACCCTGTAATCTAATATACTATTGGTTTCTTATACGCATGTTGCTACTCTCGCTAATTCAACCCTCAATTCAGCTAGCTAAAATTGGTGAAACATATACTAACGTATGTTAAGTATTTCAGCCCAAACCCAATTATGATCACAAATTTCCCGTCACCTATTTGTTCTCATTCTCTTCCCTTTCCAAGTTACTCATCAACTCCCAAGTTAATACCAAAAGGATATTTTCACTATTCGTTCAATGTTGTCCTCCATCAGGTTTACCATGTTATTCAAATCATACCCAACATCCCCAAACATCTCAAGAGTGTTTCTGATCTCACGCCATCGCCTGGCGGAGTTCTATAAACCGCTAGGCGGCACACCAGTTCTGGGACACATCCAGTTCTGTTGCGTCAGCTACCCTATTCTCGCACCCTTCTCTTTCTTACACATATTTCAGTCTGATACCCTTCTGTTTCAACCAGGAACCTAATAACAATAGTACATTGATCAACTCTAACCATTTTCAGCTTAGATTATAGTTGAATTTCACAATAATTATCCATCTCTTTCAATTTTCCCAACTTATTAACCCTAACATATCGTTTGCATTGTTCCATTAATTTCCTCCCGTAATTACACTAATTTCAACGAATCACTACGTCAAATCATCCTTTAAGAGCTAACCCGTGATTTTTCCCCGATCAGAATCATGCTAGAACGTGCAGAACAGTGGAAATCGAATCACAGATTCGCGTCGCCTGGCAAATTAATGAATACTGCCAGGCTCTTCATCCAGAAACAACCCATAATTGATACAGGCTTTGAGTCGTTTGGTGGTACAGGGCCTCACCGCCAGGCGCTGCATCCAGAAACACAGAAAACACATGCAAAATGGATGAGCCGCTTGGCGGCTATGTATAGCCCGCCAGGCGGTTTCTAGGAAATTTCCAAAATTTTAGCAGAAACACAGAGCAATTAACAACCATTCATAATTTACGTATAATGATCATACAATTCATACCAAAACATCAAATTAACGTAAGAAACTCCCCTAACCTGGTTTTCCTTCGCTTAAAGCTTTGACGGTTAAGATTTCTCCTTACACCAATTGCCTCCTTAGCCTTCTCTCAATTCAGCCCCAAAAGTCTCACTCAAACCTCACAAAATCTCAGATTTTCGTGCTCTCTTTCTGGGTATATTTTCCAGCTTGCAAAACCTTCTCTATTAACCCACTTTTTCCTTTTAAAGTGTGCCTAAAAACTAGGTGAATTTCCTAGAACGAAAATTGGGTATTAAGTGGTGTTTAATGCCATTTACCAACTCATTATGGCCATTTTCCAGCCACCCCTCAGCTGCCGTACTACTAGGGTTTTCTTTCAACCTTTCCTATTTAGACCAAAGCCAAAAATACAAAAAATAAGGTTTTAATTTGACTTCACCAAGGTTTGAACCCATCATCATTCTATTGCCAAATCAATGTCCCACCATTTAACCAATTCATGTTTCATGCTAACAATTATAATCCAACTATCATATTATTTCACAACATGATTAACATATATTAAAATAATAACGAATAATAACACAAAATTGGCATACATAGGACTTGAACCTAAGTCCTCTCACACAATCAAATCACTCTCAACCACATGAGCTAGTAATTTTCCCACCCACATTTATTAATTAATTAATTAAATTCCACGGGTCTTACAGATTCCACTGGTGAGAAAGCCTCTGATGGTAAGAACAGAAATAATACATGGATTTTAGATACAGTGGCAACAGATCATGTTACCTATAATGCTTCTAATTTTGTGGTTTTTAGAAAGATAAAACCCACATGCACTAAACTACCGAATGGATCACATATGTTTGCTCATTATGATGGCACTATGAAACTTTTTGAGAATTTTTTCCTGCATAATGTGTTTTTTGTACCTGAATTTTCTTTAAATCTTATCTCTATGCAAAATATTGTTAAATACCACAACTGGAAGCTAATTTTTTCCTCTAAGTTGTGTCAGATCCAAGATGCATGTTCTTTGAAGATGATTGGAGAAGCTAGGCTCTAAGAAGGGTTATACATACTGTAATTGTCAAAAGCAGCAAGGATTGTGAACTCCTTTTCCAACATTAGTGAGGCACGAAGTGACAGCTCAAAAAGTCAAGACGAGGGAATATGGCACAAAAGGCTGGGGCATCCGTCAGATAAAGTTTTACATCTTATCAGTAAATGTTTTCCTTGCATTGTGTTTAGTGAAACCAAATCTTGTGATGTTTGTCATTTCTCTAGACAAACTAGTAGTTCATATTCGGAACATATTTTTGATTTGATACATGTTGACATTTGGGAGCCTTACGGCACCACCTCTATACATGGGCATAGATTCTTTTTGACTATAGTAGATGATCATAGTAGGTTCTGTTGGATATTTCTGATAAAAATAAAAGCTGAAACTAGAAATGCTTTAACTAAGTTTATTATCATGGTTAACACTCAATTTCACAAGAAAATTAAAGCCATACGTTCTGATAATGGAAGTGAATTCATATGTAAAGACTTGTATGATAATTTTGGTATAATTCATCAAACCAGCTGCATAGAAACTCCCCAACAAAACTCTATTGTAGAAAGAAAACATAGACATATTATGGAAGTTTGTAGAAGTCTCATTTTTCAATGCAATATTCCCATGGTTTTCTGGTCATATGCTATTATGCAGTCTGTTTTCCTGATAAATCGTTTGCCTACTAAAATTCTGAAAGGAAAAACCCCTTATGAGTTAGTCTATAAAACCACACCCAATTTCGATGATATTAAAGTTTAGGGATCCTTGTGTTTTGCCTCTAGCTTACAAAGAAATATATCTAAATTCGACACTAGAGCTAGGAAATGTGTGTTCTTAGGTTATCAAAATGGCACTAAAGGATATGTTATGTTGGACATTAAGAGTAGGGAGATTTTTGTTTCGAGAGATGTTAGTTTCTATGAAAAAGTGTTTCCTTATGCCAATCAAATTGATCCTGTTTTACAAGAAAATAAAGCATATCAGATATCTGACTTTAATCACTTTTTTGAACCTATCAATTACAACACCGATAATACTCAAACTGAACAAGTTCAGCCCTGCACTAAATCTCAAATTCAAAACATCATTGATCCTTTGAGACGTTCCACTCGAAATAGAAGAACTCCCACTTTTTTACAGGATTATCACTGTCAACTTAGCTCTCATATAAAGAGTAACGACACTAATGTTCTTTATCCTTTATCTTCTTGTCTTAATTATAATAGACTTTCTCTTTCACACATGAAATATGTTCTTGCTGTATCCATCAACAAAGAGCCACACTCTTACAATAAAGCTGTTGTTTTTCCTGAATGGAGGAAGGCCATGACAGAAGAAATTAAAGCCCTTGAACAGAATAAGACTTGGGAAGTTGTTGATCCTCCACAAGGCAAAAAACCCATAGGATGTAGATGGGTCTATAAGATAAAATACAAGGCAAGTGGTGAAGTGGAACGTTACAAAGCAAGACTTGTAGCCAAGGGCTACACTCAACTAGAGGGCATAAAGTATTTGGATACTTTTTTCCCTGTAGCAAAATTGACCACCATCAGATTTCTCCTTGCCATTTCCTCTACACAAAATTGGCATTTGAAGCAGCTGGACATGAACAACGCTTTCCTCCATGGAGAGCTAGATGAAGAAGTTTATATGCTTCCTCGACCAGGGTGTACTGGTATAAAGGATGGGCAGGTTTGCTGACTGAGAAAGTCCCTATATGGCTTGAAGCAAGCTAGCAGGCAATGGTTTGCCAAACTTTCATATCACCTTAAAACTTGTGGTTTTTCTCAATCTGCATATGACCATTCCTTGTTTACAAAGATATTCGAAACTAACATCACTATTCTATTAGTCTACGTTGATGATATTATAGTTGTAGGAAATCATCTCCCTGACATTGAGCAGATCATGCAGTCCATAGATGACACCTTCAAGGTAAAGAATTTGGGAAATCTGAAGTATTTCCTCGGGTTGGAGATTGCTAGATCAAGAGAAGGAATACATGTTTCCTAAAGGAAATATGCCTTGGACATCTTGTCTAACAGTGGTCTTCTTGCCTCAAAAACATGTGCTACCCCTATTACTAAAGACACTAAAAATATGTTTGAAGATGGAACTCCTCTTAAGGACATCACTCCATATCAAATGCTGATAGGACGTCTTCTCTACCTTACGAACACCAGACCCGACATCGGATACGCGGTACAGTTTTTGAGTCAAATCATTCAAGCTCCCACAGAAGAACACCTCACAACTGCCAACCGTGTGCTTCGATACATTAAGACGACACCTGGACAGGGTCTCTTCTTTCCCAGCAACTCAAGCCTATAAATAAAGGGGTTCTGTGATTCTGACTGGGCAACTTGCCCCAACTCACGACGATCCACAATTGGGTTTTGCGTCTTCCTTGGGTCATCCTTAATAAGCTGGAAATCAAAAAAACAGTCCACTCTCTCGCGGTCTTCATCAGAAGCAGAGTATAGGGCCCTTGCCACTCTCACTTGTGAGATACAATGGCTGAAATACTTGATGGATGAGCTAAGGATTAAATCCAAGGAACCAGCTATGGTTTACTGCGACAACCAATCAGCACGTCACATTGCTTTGAATCCCATCTTCCACGAACGAACAAAACATATAGAAATAGATTGTCACGTCGTCCGTGAGAAGGTTCAAGCCAAGCTCTTTCAGCTCCTTCCGATAACTTCCACACATCAAGGAACATATGTCTTTACAAAGCCTCTTGATCCTGGCATCTTCAAAACTGCTGTATCTAAGCTCAGACTGATTGATATTCACTCATGAGCTTATGGGGGGTGTTGGGTTTTACCGGTTTATCAATATTGTTAAGTTTCTGTTTTTTCTATTTTTAGAACTCTATATATAAGCCTTGTATACCTATCTTTTTACAACACTGAATATATCAGATTTTTCTTTTCCTTCTCTCTATCTCTCTAGCTATCAAAAGGATAACAATCATGAATTCCCAATACGTTTGAGAGGGGAAAACGAGAGGAAAGCGTCGATGCTGACAGCACGACAACGGTGACAGCCTAGCCTATGGCTGTGATGATGCCGACAGAGGAAACATCAGCATGAAGGTCGTGCAGTTCCGCTCCACGTGATTGACAAAGGTGAAGTGGTGGCAAGCGCTTCCGTTGGTGATGCTTTGACGATGGCAGCTGACGCCGTTGATGGCCGTGTTGCCGCCGGTGGTCTGGTAGTGGGTCTCGAGTAGGGGCAGTTGTGGTGTTTATGCAGTGGTTGTTTGCGGAAGGAAGAAGATGAAGTTTAAGGGTTAAGTTCCAGATGTTGCATGGGTTAGGGTTTTGGCAGATTTAATCTTTTTCTCAATGCACCTCCATAATTTAATTTGTGCACCCCCATTTTTAATTTGGGTTATGTTTACTTCATCCACTTCCCAATGTAATAATCACACCCCTTGTATTTAGTTTTATTTTACCTCATAACTTGCACATTTTCACTAAGCACACACCTCACTCCTTTAATTTTCTTTTTTAGGCTAGGATACATTTACTTTATGTACCATGTGTTTCTCTTTATGCACCCTCATTCCCATGTGTGTAGGTTTTCTAATTGTACCATTTTCTATTTTCAATTTTACCATTTTTCTAATTAAATCTCACTTTTCAATTACGACATTTTTTTCTAAAATAAATAAAAGTATTTTAAATTGAAATAAAAATTAAAATTTTTTAAAAAATGATAAAACTAAGAATAAATAAAAATTAAAAATTATTTTCTTTCTTTTTTCATTTAGTGTCTAATCAACCGTTTGCATTGCACGACACTTCTTTTTAAAAATACAAAAGTTATAAAATAGTTTTAGTGTCTAATTGACCGTTCGCGTCGCACGACACTTATTTTTTAAAATACAAAAGTTATAAAAATAGTTTTAGTGTCTAATTGACCGTTCGCGTCGCACGACACTTATTTTTTAAAATACAAAAGTTATAAAAATAGTTTTTGTGTCTAATCGACCGTTCGCGTCGCACGACACTCCTTTTTAAAAATACAAAAATATAAAAATAGTTTTGGTGTCTAATCGACCGCTTGCGTCACACGACACTCCTTTTTAAAATATAAAAATCATAGAAATAGTTTGGTGTCTAATCGACCGCTCGCATCGCACGACACTCCCTTTAAAAAATACAAAGTATAGAAATGTTTTTTATGTCAACCCGACCACACGTGTCGCATGACAGTCATTTTTCAAAAATGTCAAAAGACAACTTTAAAAACTAAATATTGTAATCAAGTTTTATCAAGAACTACGTGATCCCTGATTTTCCATTGTGAATGGAAATACGTAGGAGCGAGATCAGACCTTGTCGGGTTCACTTTCAAAATGTTATTTCCAAATAGTTTTACAAAGAACTACTTAGCTCTGATTTCTCAATTTTAATGAGAATACGTAGGACCAAGGTTAACCCTTGTCAGGTCTGTTTCACTCAAAAAATATATTTGTTCAATATATTTTCTTATTTTTGGGAAAAATAAATATTTTAAAATAAACTCATCTCTTTTAAAAATTTAATTAAGGTACCGCCTTTGGACGGACATTGTAGGGTGCTAATACATTCCCTACGCGTAACCGACTCCCGAATCCCAAATATGGTTTTTGCGGACTTTATTTTAATTTTATGGTTTTCCATAGTTTTTCAGAACAAACTATGTTGACGACTTCAAGTATCTTTTTTCTAAATAAATTTCTTTTTAGTTAGTCGTCTCGCCGCGATTTAGGTTACAATAATGCTCACACATACTTCTTATGTCTTATTTCAATTCCAATCATTCTCATGTTATTATCTTTCTTTATGGACATCATCAAAAGTACAGATACACTTAATCAGCAACAACCATTAGAAATTTTCCTTTGAGTAAGATCAATGGTCATATCTATATGTACCATTTATATATATAATTTAGAAAATAAAATCTTTTAATTTTTATCTTATAAAGACCACTATACACATTGATCTATCCAGATTAATGATGTTTTATCCTCAATAATCCTATGATCAACAACAATTTAAATTAAAATTATATAAGACTTATTTTTCATTATTATAATTTCTATTATAATAATAAGTTTTTTAATTTTAATCAAGATGAATTCAATAAATATAACAATGAAATAAATTATAAGACACAATTTTATTATTACTAACATGACAAATTTGATAAATTTAATTTAGGACATACCTCAAATCCAAAAAAAAAATCCAATTTTAGATATTGTGTTCCCATTCTTTGGAAAGCGTTCCATAAAGAAAAATGGAAAAGCCGAAAAAAAAATAGTTCCTAAATCTGACATTAGGTAGTTTGTTTTGATTTTTTCTAAAAGAAATGTCTCCAAATTTAATTCACTTTAAATTTTCTGTTACACAATTATTTTAAAACTTAAAAACCTAAATACAAGTTTATATATATATATATATATATATATATATATATATATATATATATTTAATAATATTTTTCATTAGAAAAGTTGAGATTTCACAAAAATAATTTTTATTAGAAATGTCAATGAGTTAATAAAACTCATACAGATTCACTTGTCAAAAAAACTAAAAGGTTATTGTTGGTGGGTTACAATCAATTCACCTTTAATCTTGTTCAAACTCGTTTAACTTGTGAGTGAAGTAAGTTGAATATAATTTAATCCACAATTAAAAAATATATATTTTTCCAATCTAATCGAACTACAACCCATAATAAGCTAAGTTGATTCATGGTTTGGAACCTATTTTCAAATCTCTAATCCTTACAAATATTTAAAGCAATCTTGTTATTAAGATAAAATTGTAATTCTAATTACAAAAGCAACTAATGAACTCCAAGGCTGATTGATACACATCATACATAGAAGCTCACTTTGAAAGAGTGGAATCTTTCTTCAAGAAGAACACTCACTCACTCTTGATCCACACTTCCTTAAGGAGTTCATATCTGAGAGGAGATTGGTTGCTAACTTGTTTCATCTTGAAGCTTGATTTTGTTGAAAGTTTTGGGGATGAGGAAGCACTCAAGAATATTGAAGACAATGGGGACTTCAATTCATCCAACTCATCATCACTTGTATGTGACTTCCTAACAATTGATGATCTGTTTCTTCTTAGATGATATTTGCTTCCCACCTCTCCAACAAAGCTTGCAATGGAAGATGGTGTTGGAGGTGAATACACAATGGGACCTGCAATGCATGGAAAGTTGTTCACAACCTCTTTTCCATCTTCCATGTCATTCTGTTCCAAGTTCCAAACAAAACTTAGAAAAATTCACATTGCACATCAAACAGCTAAACATCAACACTTCAAAATAAGCAATGAAAAATCAATATAAGAATGATTTAACTTGAACTGTACTTACATAATCAATTAAAAATTACGACTTTTAGTCTAATTATATTCCGTTTTCATTTATAGGACAAAAATTAAAAGTAATGATTGTTATCTTTTAGGTTTAATTAAGTTTCAAATTTGTTATCGGGTATTTTTCAATTGAATTTTATTAATTTTTTTGTCTTTTTATTGGACAAAATTATACCTTTTAATGAGTTTCTATCATATTTTTTTATCGGATGATGTGAGTGTTATATTATCTTATTATATTATTTTTTCTATCCTTTAAAAAAATTAATATAAAATAATATTGTAGTTAATATAAAATATTGACAATTTTTATTGTTTTCATTACTGAGAACACGTTGAACAACAAAAACAAACTCATAAGTGATGATAAGGAAATCATCAAGAAGCACGATGATCCCACTATCTAATATATTTTTAATGAGAACAATAAAATTTATTTATTATTTTATATTAACTATAATATTATTTTTATATTAATCACAAAATCTAACCTGTATAACACGCGGAAATAAGTAAACAAAATGATGATAAGACCAATTAACAATCATATTTCTAGATTAACAAGAATCATTAAAACACAAAGATAAATTAAAAGTATAAAAATGTTTTGTATCACTCAAAAAACTTAATATAGACTGAATTAAAAATTGGTAAATTTACGAGAGACTTAAAACTAATTAAGTCTACATTTTATAACAACAAACCTTTGATGTATTATAGGTTAATTATTTTAAACTAAAGTAACATTAATTATATTGACAAACATTTAAAAGAAAAAGAAAATATTAGCTACTATTATAGATTTAAAACAAATATAAATTAACCATTTTTTTTGTAATCAATCAAATCGACAAGATAGTTTAGTCTTTAAGGTAATCTTATCATATATGTCGTCAATTTGTTATTATATGGCAAGGTAAAATCAATACATAAACTATATTCTTTAAAAGTAGAAAAATAAATAATATAAGCAAAAAAAATAAGTCAATCCAAAAGAGTAAATTAACACAGTATTAGTAATATACTAATATAATTATATTTTACTTAATGTATAACAGTACCCATTTTTCAACAAAATCATTGTCTTTTATATCATGTTCAATCCTTGTATCTTTATATCATATTCAAAAGAAGATCTTCTATAACAAGGAAAAAAGAATTGAAGTGAAAATTTGAATATCTAACCTCTGAGTCAAGAGCCTCAAAGACATCAGAGGGAACAGGATCAGGACAAAGCTCATCTGGGACAAAATTGTGCAGAATCTTCTTCATAAGTGTTGCATTGAGCATAGGGCATACCTTAACAAACAAGAATCCTTTCAGCATGAATAATGAAACATAACAGCATGGTAGCAACTAACTACATGAAGAAAAGTTCAATTTCATTGCCAAAACAACCTCATTCCTGATGGATGCACTTAACAGCATATCCTTAGGAAGCATCAGAAGGTCACTTAGAGCATTCAGAAGACTGAAGGACTTTAAGGATGCATTTTGTTTTTCTTCACTGTTATCAGTTTCAGCTTTATCTCCAATTGAGTCATCATCATCATCATCCATGCCAAATAGGTCAGTCAACCATCTTGACCAGGTCCCAATCTGATAGTGACAAATTGGTGACATAAATGTAAAGATTATAACAATGAAGACAAGAAAATAATGTACAGTGAAATTGTATTCAGTATGTAGAGTATGATGGTTCTTTCCAAAGGATTTATCGGAGAGATATAATACAAATGAGATCTGAGTTCATCCGGAAAGGATCCTACCGGTCTAACCCAAATCCATAAGTGTTGGATTTAAGGGTGGGACTTAGACTCTTAGATTTTCAAAAGAGTCACTCTCTAATTCAACAACTATTCAGGTAATTCCGGACCAAAAGGTCAAGCTCATGGACTAATTTAAAAGCTGCATTTGTGTCAAAAGCATTTATAAGAGAAAAAAGCAACTTGGTTGGACAAATTAAGGGTGTATTTAGACAAACTCTTGCATGAACATATGGAAGAAAAAAATGAGAAGAACAAATTAAATGAATCTTTTTGTAGACTAAAATTAGTTTATACATTTATAGAAAGAAACACATGCATGCAAAGATATAGATAGACACACACTAAGAAGTTACCACAGTTTTTAGCTGTGCACCGGCTCCAAAGCTTATTTTCCCAGGTGGAATGGGAAGAACCTTGGGATCACTGACAGCATCAGATACAGGATCAGTTGGTATTTCATCAGAAGATTCGCGAAGAATAGCATTGAACATAGCCACATCCAATCTCGCAACACATTGCTCCATTATCTAGAGTTAAGTAGCAGAAAAGCATTCTGATGTCATGTTCTTCTCTAAGAACTGAAGAAGCACTTTTTTCATCCACCAAAGTAATTAACTTAAGATAGTAATATGAATCAATACATTATGCAGAGATATCAATTGACATTAAGTGAAATTGTTCAACAGAAATACATGTAGCATCTCAAGAATTGAGGCAGGTGATGTGAGACTTTCCAACACCTTATAACTGCAATAGTTTTTAGTACAAATGTTACACAGTTCTCTCATAGTTAAATTTTGAAGCATGAATTGATGATAATAATGTCTGAAGAAAATATATAAAAATCTTCATCCAAAATTGAAAACAAGTGTTTTATCCTCAGTAGAATTTGGACCTTTGGTTTAGACATGTTTTTCACTTATTGTTTATCCTGCACTTGTTTTCAGAATGCTGTACAATCACAACTTTCAAAGCCTATAAAACCTTACAAACTACAGCCAAACCACATGAAAGGTGTAAACAAAGTGCAAAAAGCAATATGATGAAAACTTTGGTTTTGTTTCAAAACAAAGACTAGGAAACTATTAAATTAGACTGACCAATCGAGAAAGCATAGGCAAACAGCCACACTCATGCCCTCCAGCTCGAATAGGACAGATCCTTTCACAGGCTTCCCTAAAAGCATTCTTCCAAATACATAGAGACAAGTTACCCTGCTCTTGATCACATGAGCTAGAAGTCCTTCTGTAGCTTTTTCTTGAGTCTGAAACCACGTCTTTGCTGTTGAACTTTGTGTGTTGCATATGTGGAATCAAAATCTGCGCATAGACAAAGAAGGATTCATGTTAGATTACAATGGAATTTTGTGATACTTAATCATCAGCAAATAGATATCATTTGTAGGATTGTTCAAGTGGAGGATAAGATCAAGGCGTTCATTACCTGCCACCAGATAGATTCTACAATGCGAGAGAAGATCCATGCTTCAACCTTTTCCAATGCTAATATAAGTACTTGAGGATCATCCCAGTTACCAAAACCTCCATATCCTAATGCTGCATTTTCATTTTTTCTGGGGTATAACCCCTTCACCCTTAGTGAAGCTGTTAAGTTACCATACCCCTCCTCCTCAGTTTTCTTTCTCCTACCAGATTTTACAGGATTCGAAGGATCTTTGACGGTTCGGCTTATAATTGTTCTCAAGGCTATACTATTAGACAGCCAAAAGGTCAACCTGTAGTTATACAAGAAGAGGTAAAGCAGCTGGCACAGTTCATGGGAAACTACAGTTTCCATTATAGACAACAAAATTCATCAGAACATCACTTGAACAAATCAAAACATTAATAATCTAACCCCTCTAAGTTAAGAGTTTTGTGCAGGATTTCTACTTCATTATTTTAAAATAAAGCTTAGTTTTAGTCCATTCTCATCTTAGAAGGCATTTTTGTAAAAGGAAACTATTATCTGTGACTCAACTTCTTGTTTGCTGAATTAACAAACTAACGACAATCAAATTTGTTTTACAAAAGATATTACAACATTTGATGAAGGTGCAGCTTGTGATTCTTAGGACTGGTGAACATCTCACACAGTGTTAGTTCTAACTGACAAGATATTTGGAAAAGTCATAGAACAGAATGCTGTAAGAATATGGCTCAAATGTACCTTGGGACATCATTTCCACATGCCTTTGCAACAAGTACTAATCCTGAAACAGAACTTTTAGCTGCTCCAGCCCTTCTTCCTTGAACATTTTCTTTACAAGCATGAAGATAGAGCCTGGAAAGGCGCCGTGCTGGGGCGTGAAGTTTACTTGTGGAGTTTCCATGCTCAGAAACTACTGAATATAAAGCAGACTCAACTGCAGCAGCTTCTCTTAACTCTCCTTCAAGCATCTTTATCTTCTTCTCCAACTGTTCAACTTTTCCATCTAAAGTACCATTTCTTGGTTCCTTTGTATGAATCTTAGAATCCCTTTTTTCATTGCTTCTGTTCCCTCCACTATTTTGTGAATAGCCAAGAATGCCATTTTCATTTACTTCAGCATGATGATGGCTACCAGGAGATACAGTATTCTTGGTAGAGTCTGCTGGTATCCTCGCAGACTTGATGTTCTTTAGTCTTTCACTTCTGAGATTATTTTCCTGAATAGCAATATTTGACCCTCCAAAAGAATATGCATTGCTATCCATTGAGGCTTGATCCTTGGCATCTTGTGCTTCAAAATTTTCATCCTCTATGCAGTTTTGCCTATCCAATTCATATTTTTCATTTCCACTTATGTCCTCAACAGAACCATGGCGAATTTTATCACCTCCACTATCCTTCATTATATATTTGTCACCATATTCAGTTTCATCACAGTTTTCATAGCCAGGACTTTTGCCACTGAATTGTGCTCTATCCTGAGATGATGTTTGTTTTGAATAAATGCCAAAAGTACTACCGTTTGTGTTTCTTTGAACATCTGCAACTATATTTCTGTAGTTAGCAAGCTTTTCTTGAAAACTCTGATCCAAACTTTCATAGCCACTGCTTCTTGTGTTGCTCCTAGAATTTATGTCCAAATCCTCAAAAATTGAAGATGATGAAGTATTGGCACTTGGTGAAGCAGCAAACCTTTTAACTGACAATGAATTTCGAATGGGAGAGCTAGAAGCATGATCATTTACTACACTCCTAATAGAAGATGCATCCAATGGTGACATGTAAGAACTCCTCTCAAGCTTCTTGTGTGTATCTTGCTGCATCATATCCATGTTTTCAAGCCTTGTTTCAGAGGCCAAGGAATGTTCCATGGCATTCATACCAGTGTTGCTCATTGGTTCATTCTGCAATTCAGTTGAAATTACTATATTGCTTTAAGAGGAATTTCTTCATGTATTCATACATGACAAATAACAAAACCACAGTAATTTATCACACTACTGATGAAAAATATGATTGTTATATTACAATAATGATTTTATATTACATTTCTAACACTATTAAAAGAAATCATGAACAATTACCTTTCCCAATTTCAGTGGGGTAAACCCTCTGGAGTCAAGGGAAGGAGAAGCTGCAGCTGCAGATGAATGTGAGGAGACATCATCATCAGTAAAAGAGGCAATTTCAGCTTCTTCAGCATATTCTTCATTCATGAGTGTTGACACTGAGTCACCACCATTATTAAGAACTTTCAGTTTCCTATCAAAAGGCTGAATTTTAAGGAACATAAGAGGCTGTTCTGTGTTCCTGTAACTCCTCTTGCAGTTCATAGGAACACTAGTGCTCAAAGACTCTTTGAGTGTCCCATATTCTGCCAAGTCTATGACTGCAGTTCCCAACAACTGACCCTTAATAGTCCTGTCTCTTCGTGGCTCATACAAGTTGAACTCCAAGCAATTCTTTTGGAACACATCAGAATCACCACTTCTTACAGACATATCTCTTAACAAAGTCACATGTAGCCTAAATGACTTGTTGAATTCGATTCTTCCTTCACCTATAACTGAACCAAGAGAAGGTGCAACAAGAGTAGTAGAACCTGATGCACATTCACCATTTTTCCACTCTATCAACACGGATCGCAGGGATCTTAGAGATTGTGATGGGGGCCAAGGCTTAATCTCCTGAATGTGAATGAGGAAATCAATTTGAACTGTAACACCTTTTCTGTTTTTTCCTCTCGTGCCTAGAACCATAGCTTCTAAGGTGATGGATTTGATTTGGTTTAATGAGTACAACAATCACCAGCACTCTGAAGCAAATCCAGCTTGAGAACTCAAAATGATTTCACAAACTGCACATAGTTTTAATGCAACAAGAACAGCTTGTGAAGTATGAATTTAGTTAATAAACACATGCAGAGAAGTTCTTAAGTGATCACTCAGAAGGATCATGTTTACAAAGTAGGGTGTACAAAATGGAAAGGACCTAAAACCAAGAAGAAAACTAATAATGTGGACCCCTGAATCCAGTTACAGGTGTTAAATACAGAACATGACAACATAAAAGTCATTAAAATTTTGCAGATAAAATTTAAAAGATATTAAAGAATAACCAGCTGCAATATGAATGGGGAGATCCATTTGAACTGCGACACGTGTACTGTTCTTTGTTGCCATGCCTAGAACCACAAGGTCTTGGATCCTCACCAGAAGAACCTTTAACTTCAACTACGTTGAATGTGCAGAATAATCACAAACCCTCTCAAGAAAATCCAGCTTGAGAAATCATAATAAATTCACAAGACATAACTTCAATGCAACAACACAGAACACCCTCTGAAGTGTGCACTTCAGGATCAAATTTATAAACTGCTACAGAGAGCCACCCAAAAAACCAAAAGGATACAAATGGGAAAGAGCTAAAGCCAAGAACAAAATTAATAATGTGGACCACTGATTCCAGTTACAAGTTAAATACACAACATAAAAGTCATTGAATCTAATGCATTAAAGAAGACCCAGTGGTGTAATGTAGACCTTAATTACCTGGAAAAACAGTGGTTGGTAGAGACAGTGAAAGAATCAGAAATCTGCAAGAAAACTGAAATGGGGTGACCATATTTCTGAGACCATGAGATATACGAATGTAGTTTCTTTCTTCTTTTTTCTATTGTTTCTATTTTGTTCTGACACTCTTGTTTCTGGTTCGCTTTAGTTGCTGCTTGTGAAGCACACTAACTCACTGGAACATATATAATATTGCAGCATCGAAGCAAAGGATAGAATTTCCATGGTAAAGTGGTTTAAAAAAGAGTTAAAAGTTTTGTATGGTAATTCATTTGGTAAGGTTCATCAAAGGGATTGTTTGGTGTAAACTAGTGAAATCATGCTCCCTGATGGTGATGCCTTACCAGAATCAAGTGACTTTCTCATCAAACGTTGGTTTGAGTTAATGTGGACTGCACCAGAATGATTATATATGTATGTATGTATGATTGAGTTAATGTTTCTCAAAAATAGTTGAAATTTATTTATATTTAAGAAGTATGATTTTCTTATACATAAAATAAGAATATAGAACTTATTTTAATTTTTTTAATTTATACACCATCGAACTTATAATCTTTATTAGTAGTTGGCATGTAAATATCACAAAAATCATATACATTGTAAGTGTTATGGTTGATTGACATAGATGTTACACATCATACATAATGGTATCAGTTACTCTACCAATGAAAAAAAAACATAGATGAAGGCGCGTGAAGAATACGCCACGCCAACACGCAACTCCATGCGTGGTTTCTACGTAAATTAATGTTCAATGAGCGAAGCGCACAACTTTCAAAAACTCTAGGAAACTGAATAAATGTTATTGTTAACTAATTTCTTTCACATTTTATTGTTATTGTATTTTTAAAAGTTTATTAAATATTTAACCATATATATTGAAATATCAAAAAGATAAATTAAAAAATTTGAAACATCATCATTTTATTAGCATTTTTCTAAATGGCATAGTTATTTTAATAATTTATTTAATAATTAATTTTATTGATTCATTAATTATGTATCAATAAACCAACATATTACAAAATTTATATAACTAAAAGGACGTCTTTATTTCTAATTTTCTAAATATTTTTTATAATTTTAATTTAATTTTGTTAAAATAAGTCAATTTTAAAAAGGTTACATAAATATTTGAAATATATTTCAGAAGCAAGAATTTCAAGATACGTATTTAATAATGTTGTTCAAAAGTGGTTTTCTAATGACAAGACTTTTTTTTATATACTATATAACTAAGAAAACTTAATCCTAATGAAATTCCTTCAATACCCTAACTTATTTTCTTGACAAGTGCCCATTTTTGTGGTTTTTTTGGTCATTTTACATAATTTTGCACATTACTTCTCCACTTGACACATGTTAACTCCTTTTTATACTCTATATATTCACTTCATCCTTCTTTCCACCTTCTTCTTCCATATTCATCTTCTTCCTTTAATCTTCAAAGCTTTTCACCTCCTACTTTCATATCCATCTTCTTCCTTCTTGCTTGGAAGTTAGTTCATTCCTTTCTTGGTTGAACGGTTCCTTTTATAGATGTTGTGATATTCTTTGGTTGAAATTTATTTCTTCTTCAACATGCTTTAAAGCTTCAACATTTCTTGATTTTTTTTGGTTGAAAGCTTCAACCTTACGTTTGTTGATGCTTTGATCTTCTTTGTATATATTTATTTTGAACTTGCAAGCTTTCTTATATTTTCTTGATTTAGAGTTAGTTCTTTCCTTTTATCATAGTATTTTTCTTACATTTCTAGAATTTTTTGGTTCAATGTTATTGCAAACAATGTTTCTTGGTTTTATTTTGTTGAAAGCTTCAACCTTATATTTGTGGTTGCTTTGTTTTTCTTTGTATATTGTTATTTTGAAGTTTCAACCTTTCTTGATTTTTTTTTTGGTTCTATCTTGAAGCTTCAACCTTTGATGATTTTTTTTTGTTCAAAGTTTGTTCTTTTATTAGTTATATAATGTATCTCATGTCTATATATTGCTTTTGCATATGGCTAGGAAACTTGATGTGATCAAAGATATTGATGGAAATAAAGAAACATTGAAACTAGCTGTCAGAATTATCAATCTCTGGATTGTGGGAAACAAGGATTCTTCTGGATCAAAAAGACACATGGAGATGATTCCTATGAATCAAAAGCTAACTTACTTGGTCAAGTTTTTTTATTATACCAGGATATAACATGATAATGATTTTTATGTGTTTTTAGTTCAGGGTGATGTCATACCTGCAATGACTAAGAAGAAAGATATGGAAATATGGCAGGACAAGCTCATGGAGGGGAGCACTTATATAATGCAAAATTTCAAGATCTTGAAGAACAAATCTCAATTTAGAATTTGTGACCACCCATTTAAGATATTGTTCATAGGAGTCACCTTTGTACGACCACAACCCATTGCAAATGTACCTGTGAAGGTTTTCAATCTTTCAATCTTTCTCTATTATGTACTTTCCAACCATGTAGTATCAACAACTTTTACTCTATTATTTACTTTTGAAAAAAAAAATAACTACAAAAGTACAAAGCACCACGAATCGCAATCTACAAAGAACAATTTTCTTACCTGTTGAAATACTTGCAAGCCAAAATTTTAATCTTAAGTGAAATCATCTATTCTACATTTTTATTAAACTACACCAAATAAAAATGGAATTTTAAGATGTAAAAATAGTCGAATTCAATTTAGAATAAACTTCAAACTTCAAAAAACAATGAACTACAAAAGTCTAGCCGAATCCAATACTGAAAAAAAATTTGATTCAAAGATTCAAAAACCAAATTTTTTTTCAAAGATAACAATGATCATGCGTAATCAAAGTGAAAAGGCAACTTAATGAAAAGTTATTCACTTCACGTTACCAAAAATCATGACTACATATTCAAATGTCTAATCCATTAAATAAGTAGTCGTTCATGTACTATTATCTTATAATTCTTTCATTTAAGAAAGTACTTCCGTTGTAGAGAAACATAATCCAAATCTTGATAATTGGTTATTGATTTAACAACACCAAATCCAATTGATTTGTATGAAATTATCTCCATTTAGTGTATTTTTATACTCAAATTTAATCAACCAACATCGTCCAAAATATTTTAAAAAAAAATTAAAAAATAAATAAATAAAAATAATAGTATTTTTAAGAGGTGATCTCCATTTAGATAGAAATTAAATATTTTGAAACATATTATTTTCAATATATGAAAATAGTATTGTCGTTAACAATGACAATTCAGTGGTAGAGTAAATATTTATATAGTGCTTCACTTTCTATCTTTCTGGATTATGTACTTTCCTATCCTATACTATCAACAATTTTACTCTATTATTTACTTTTGAAAACGTATTAAAAATTATATTATCTTTTCAAATTAATATCAGCTTTATCCCGATATCTATATACTCTATATATACTTTTCTATATATTTACATTCAAATTTAATAAATAAATTATTTAATCTAACTTGTAATAGAAAAATAACTGTTAGTTTACAACAATTGCTAATATATTTTGCAAATATTATCAATAAATAAAATACAAAAAAAAATCTTATTAAAATAATATAATATTTAAGTTTTTTTTAGTTAACTCAATAAAGTTAAAAGACAACATTAAACTACAAAATAAAATAAAAAAACTATAATTACATTTTCAATCTTTCACGTTGTCTCCTCCATTTCGGGGTGCTAGCCTATACTTATGTACTTCTAAAAATAGATTAAATATTATATTAACCTTTCAAATAATATAAATTGTACCTCAATATCTATATATTCTATAGAGATGTCAAAATGGGTTTCAACTCGTAAGCCAATCCGGCTCGTCACGGGTTTGAGCCGGGTTGGGTTGAGAAAAATTCATTTTTTTTCAAAAGTGGGTTGAACTCAACTCGACTCACTTAACCCACGGGTTAAACGGGTTTGAGCCGGGTTGAAGGTGGGTTGATCCACTTAACCAACCAACATTTTTTTACAATTTTTTTTTAAATTTTCTTTTAATTTTTTTAATAATTATTTAATACTCCTATTATATATGTTCACAATTTCATATTTTTAAATGCTAGAATGTTGCTCAATAATATTTGAAAATTTTGAATGTTTAATTAATTTGATTGTCAAGCTATATATGTCGATACTTTAATCTTTAACTATAATCTTTATATTAAATTACTCAAGTAACCGTCTTATAAACAATTTTTTTTTTAAATTAACATGACAAAAATGTATAGTTTTTTATTTATATTTTGTGGAATAGCATGACAGAAAATTTGTAATATTAGCCATGCTTTCTTAGATTATATGGATACTTTCTTGAAAACAATTCTTCATATATTATCCATGTCTTATCAATATTTATATCTGTTGGGTATTGGGCTCCCTTCCTATGTGGAGAAAAGGCCCAAAACTTGAGAAGTCCATGTCTCATTTAACCTAGTGGAGAGGGGGCTATAAAATAAAGAGAGAGGCAGAACAATAGAGTCAGAACATACTGAAAGCCCTAACACATAGAGGGAGAGGTAGAGGAAAAATTCTGTTCACGTTTTTCATAGAGTTGTCGCCGTAAATTCGGCACTGCGGGTTCGTTCACCGTTGCATCGCGCTGAAATTTTTACAGTAGGTTCGAGACTCATTGCTCTTCATTCTGATCGGTTGGATCGTTGATACGAGGTCTGAGTTGGGAGATATTAATTTCGCACTCCAGCAGTGATTTTTAGAGGTTTTCCTCTCTTGTTCTTGTCTATTTGAAAGCTTTGTTGCTTTGTTATTTGGTTGGGTGTTGGCACTAATTTGTGCTATTGATTGAGACTCTTTTGTACTCTTGTTGATCATAGTGAAGCTATTTCTTTGGTCTGGACGACT
>Ga0099822_1001924_pt1 | contig 25163 bp, 15 predicted proteins | sample CowpeawhiteBW_FD_76839 | JGI IMG/M metagenome (GOLD analysis project Ga0099822, IMG submission 76839) | Root nodule microbial communities of legume samples collected from California USA - Cow pea white BW | ecosystem: Host-associated > Plants > Roots > Nodule | place: USA: California | collected... | reverse complement strand
TAGTTTTGTTGTTTTCTTTTTTATATTTTCAATAAGTAAAAACTACATCATGATAAAATATATTTTTAATGTTTAAACTACATCTAGATAAAATATGAAACATTAGTAAAAATATAAGATTTTCTAATTGCTTTATTTAAAATAAATAATACAGTTTATTAAAAAAAAAAAGGATGTTACACTTGACTAGGCTAGTTATATCATGATTTTAACAAGTGAATAATTCGTTTATAGATGATCGACCGATGGACGTATATAAAGTGCTACGCGATCCTTAGGAGATTGACCGACCGATGGACGATTGATCAAATGATTGTCCCTTGTTAAGGTGTTGTTCGTGTAGGACTGAGCGACCGATGTTCCGTCGCGGATTAAAGCGTGATTAACATGCAGGTCGATCGATCGGTTTGTCTCAAAATGTTATTTGTTTGTAATATCGATGGACCGATGGTCCTTAGCATGGTTCATTGACGAGGCCGAACGACCGATGGTTCTTTACGATGTAATACGTGATCCATTTATGGAACCGATTGTCCGATGGTCCTATACAGTTCCTCCGTGAGGCTGTTCGACCGGTGGATATGTTCTATACCCGAGCCTTCCCAACCTTGTTCGATGGACCTGAGGACTGGCCCTGGCCGATAGACCGATGGGACATACAATACACTTAATATGTATTCAAGTTCAGCGGATTCTCCTATCCTCCTCAGCGGCAGCCCGGAAACTGAGCAACCGATCGCCGAGGCGATGGAACAGGTCGTCGCTTCGGATGAGAGTGAGGACGTCATTAGTATCGACGTTCACGATGAGGGGGAACATGCCAATTTGCCAGAGGTGCAGGGATATGATTGGGCCCCTTTTGAGTCGCGTATGCACGCGACGAGGTTCCGGTGGGGTAATGACCTTGGGGACCTGGTTGAGCGGACCAAGGTTTTTGGCGACGAGGTGGAGGATAGGTTTCTTCGGGTCAAGGTGTGTGCCAGTAACGAGAGGGTCTGCCACGACAAGGGGGTAGCGAAGCTAGAGTTCTTCTACGTCTATGCTTGCCTATTCAACGATTTGGGTCTGATTGTGTCGTTTGCCAACTGGCAGATGGTTGTCCTTCGTCTGATCCAATGTGCGCTGACGTAGATTCACCCGAACGCCTGGGCGTCGATGCAGGCTTTTGAGGTTCTTTGCCGGGCGGCCGGTCTGACAGCCACCATGTCCCTATTCCTACACTTCTACAAAACCCGACCGACAGCGTCGAAAGGCTGGGTTTCTTTTCATGGGGCGAACAAGAGTTTGTTCACCCTCTATCTCGCCTCTTACAAAGGTTTGAAGACCAGCTTTTTTAAGGTCGCGATTCCCGGTCGAGGAAGAAAGTATATTTTCGATGAGGAGGGCGTTGATCCCCTCGAGACCGCTGATCCAATGCCTCCGCTCTTCGGACTTGCCGAGGGCGGTTTATGGTTAGTTGTTCTGATCATTCCGATCGTCGTAGGGGTTGCAATTAACTTACGTTTTTTTTCTTGCTTTGCAGATATCATGGCCCGAACGACGCTTTCCAACGCTGAGTTCTTGGCCCACGCTAAGACCCGACGAAGGGAAGATGATGCCGCTGAGGAGGTCGCACCCCTCCAAAGTGTCCTCGTTGCTCCCTCGACAACTCCTACTCCTGCTACTACAGCACCGACCGGTGCCTCGGGCGTCGTCATCAGACCCCGATTTGTCGTGAAACCTCCCAGTTTTGCTGTCCCTGGTGCTGCAGCGGACAAAAGGAAAGAAGACTAAGAGGGATGACTCCCCCACCGGCTGGTCATCCAAGAAAAACAAATGGGGCGAGTCTTCCGGGTCGTTGGCTACTGTCTTCCTCGGCGGCGAGGTTCGGCTCGACGAGGAGGTCTCCTTCCACTTGGGGCCTCGCATCAAGGACATGCTAAAGGACGTGTCCGAAGAGGAGGCTCTGCGAACGGCCGGGGAATTGATCCTTAGGTTGGTCGCGATTTACACCAAGTTTCCTCAAGCAGACCAGAGTAGGATGGAAAGCCTAGAGAAGGAGCTCGCTGCGACGAAGATGGAGCTCCAAGAAGTGAAAGCTTCCGCATCGGAGCTGAAGACTCAGTTCGATCGGCTGAACGACAAAAAGGCTGAGCATGCCAAGTGCGCCGGTATACTCAAGGTTGCCGATGATCGGGCGAAGGAGGAGCAAACGAAGGCCAAGGAGGCGGCCGACGAACTTTGCAAGCTCCAACGACGCTTTGATGATTTGACGTTGGAGCACATGGCCACCACCGGATCAGCTACAGATTGGCAAAGGAAAGCCAAGGAGTACCAGGCCGAGCTCCGGGTTGCCGATGAGAAAGTTTTTACTCAATATGAGACGGGCTTCCAGAATGCCGTCGATCAAGCCGTCTTTTATTATCGCTGCTCCCCCGACCGGTTCGATGTACACTTGGGGGTTGTGGATGGAAAGATGGAAAAAGTTTTCGACCGGCTGGATGAAGTGAATGATCCCCCTACAGATAATGAATTTTTTAATTTCATTGTATATTTTGACATGATTGATCGAGTCCGATCGACCTCGTGGTCGATCGCGCTCGATCGGTTATTAGGCCATTTGTTTTTCTCTTTTATTTGTTGATTTGCTTATCTTTCGTTGTTGGTACTGGCGATCGACCATCTTCTTTTTTATTTACCGTTTCTCGCTGGCGATCGGCCATTTGCTTTTTAGTAATTTATGTTGTTTTCATCGGTCATTCGCGCTTAACGTCGGCAATTAGTAGGGCGATCGGCCTATGATTTTTGACTTATTTCTTGCGTTGTTTTCCTGTTTGTTGGACCCGAACGGTCGATCTTCGTTTGCGCGTTTACTTTTAATTCTTTAGATCGTAGGCGTCGTACCTCGATCGCGTTGGACAGCTCGTGTCACTTATTTACCTGTGGGGTTAGCTAGATCGCTTGGATCGGTGCTGACCGAGCGGGGCTTCCTCGAGGAAGTCTGCACCTTGACCAGTCAGGCTTTGCTCGAGTCCCGTAGGGAGCCTCGTCGGTCGGTTAGTTAGATGGAGTTGCATGAAACACTCATTTTATTTATAATGTCAACTGTAGTACATTTTTAGGTGCGATGCGTTCCATGTATTCGGTATTTCTTTGTCGCTCAGGTATTCCAGCCGATAGGCTCCGTTCTTCAGGCTTTCGGTCACGCGGAACGGGCCCTCCCAATTCGGTGCCAGCTTTCCTTGTGCTGACTTTTTGCGCGCCTCGTTGGTTTTCCTCCACACTAGGTCTCCTCAGACAAAGCTACTCAGTTTAACTTTCGGATATACCTCCTTGCCACCATCCTCCTGCACGCTTCAGCTCGCACGGCCTGGCCATTGGTCTAGGGATGCTCGACCGAGCTGGTTACATGGCGTATCCCCACTTGCTTATAAAAATCTTTCAACTTTTTGTCGATAAACTGACGACCGTTGTTGGTGATGATGGTGTGGGGTAGGCCGAAGCGGCAGACAATGCTTCGCCAAACAAACGAATGGACCTACCGAGCGGTGATGTTGGCCAGGGCTTCTGCTTCGACCTATTTGGTGAAATAATCCACGGCGACTAGTATGAACTTCATTGTGCTCGGCCGATAGGGAATGGCCCGACGATATCCATATCCCACTGCGCGAACGGCCAAGGGGCTGTTAGGCTATGCAGTTCGGTTGGGGCTCTCTTAACATCGTTTCCATGAGCTTGGCAACCTTCGCATTTGCGTATCATAGTTTCACAGTCTTGCTCCATGGTCAGCCAGTAGTAACCTGCCCGGAGTATCCGCGCCTTCATCATCCTTCTACCGGTGTGCATTCCGCAAATGCCATTGTGAACCTCGTTCATGACATACTCTGCTTCTTCTCCCGATAAGCATTTGAGGAGCGACGCGGTGAAGCCCCGCTTATACAGGTCTTCTCCAATGACAATAAATCGAAGCGCCCGGCGCCGTTTGATCGGTTTGACGTCTTCCCCAACATCACATCTTCTTAGAAGTTCTCTCACTTCGTTTATCCAGTCCGCCGATCGATTCACTATTGCGCATTCTCCTGCTGATGGTTTCATCAGGGTTTGCCTAATGATGGTTTTTAGCTGACCCTTTTCTCTTCCTTCTGCCAGCTTGGATAGCCTATCGGCCCTAGCATTCTCCGCTCGGGGAATGTGATGGATGGTCACTTCTTCGAAATCCTTGAGGGCTTCCATCACCTTGTGATAATATTGCAGCAGCAGATCGTCTTTGACTTGATATTCCCCTTGTACTTGCCCGACGACGAGTCGCGAATCGGTATTACACCTTATTCTTCTCGCGCCTAAGTCCTTTGCCAGTCTCAGTCCAGCGATCAGTGCTTCATACTCTGCTTGGTTGTTTGACGCCTTGAACTTGAACTGTAGGGAGTGATCAACCGTAAAGCCGTTTGGCCCTTCAATGACGATCCCCGCTCCGACATTACGTTTGTCTGATGAGCCGTCAATGAAGAGGACCCATGTTTGTTCCAGCGGAGGGATCGGCCCGTGAAGTTCCGTAGCAAAATCCGCCAAATGCTGCCCCTTGACTGATCCCCTTGGTTCATACTTGAGGCCAAACTCAGACAATTCAACTGACCAGGCGATCATCCTTCCCGCCAGGTCGGGCTTCCTGAGTATTTTGGCTATGGGATGATCGGTTCCGACGATCACCTGATGGCTCTGAAAGTACTGACGCAACCAGCGCGCGGCCGTCAATATCGCTAAGGCTATCTTTTCAATCAACTGATACCTCGTTTTTGCGCTTTGTAGCACCAGACTGATAAAATATATCGGTCGCTGCTCCGGATTTTCTTTTATTAATGTTGCGCTAATCGTGTCGTCCGAGACCGATAGGTATAACTGCAGAGGCAATTCCTCTACCGGTCGGCTCATAATTGGGGGACTACTGATCATCTCCTTTATCTGCTGAGATGTCACTTCGCATTGATCATCCCACTTATCTGTGGTCTGCTTTTTCATGATCTTCAGGATCGGCTTAATTTTCTGCGCGAGAGAGGTCAGTCGCCCGACCAATCGTTGGATCTCCTTTAGATTCTTGGGACTCCTCATCTCGACAATGGTGGCACACTTGTCCGGATTGGCCTCGATGCCGCGGGCGGGCAACATGAACCCCAAAAACTTTTCGGCTGGCACTCCGAAAACATACTTGTCAGGGTTGAGACGCATGTTGTATTTGCACACTTGGTGAAAAACCTCTCTGATGTCGCGAACGTGGTCCTCGGCCGTTTGCGACTTTGCAACCATGTCGTCCACATACACCTCCATGAACCACCCGATTTGCCCTCTGAAAACCCGGTCCATAAGCCTCTGATAGGTCACCCCTGCATTCTTCAGGCCGAACGACATGACCTCATAGCAGAAATTAGCTCGATCAATGATGAACGCCATTTTGGATCTGTTTGGACCATACATAGGGATTTGATTGTACCTTGAGTATGCGTCCAGGAAGCTCAGGAAATTGTGTCCCGAAGCTCCATCTACCAGCCGATCGATGTTGGGGTAGAGGGTATGCATCTTTTGGGCAAGCCTTGTTGAGATCGGTGAAATCTGTGCACATTCTCCACTTCCCGCTCGCTTTCTTCACCATCACCACGTTTGCCAGCCAGGTGGTATACTTGATTTCTCTTATGAAGCCCGCTCCTTCCAGCTTCTTCACTTCCTCTTCAATTGCTTTTCTCCACTCCTCCCCCATCTTCCTCTTCTTCTGAGCGACCGGGCGGGCTTCTCTGTAGATGGCCAACTTGTGGGACATCACGCCAGGGTGAATGCCCGACATGTCGGTCGTCAACCACGCGAAAAGGTCTTTGTTTTCTAATATGACCGCGCCCAGGAGTTCCTCCTCGTCCGGCCTCAGAGCTCCCCCAATCTTCGTTATCTGATCTGGCCGCGTCCCGATCGCAATCTCCTTGGTATCTCCACCGGGTTGAATCCGATCCTCCGTGTTTGTTCGGGGATCCAGGTCAGTCATGGCGACCTCCGAACGGTGTTGCTTTTTGGGGCGGCTGTAGGGAGCGATCTTCAACCCCGCGACATAGCATTGCCTGGCTATGTACTGGTCCGCATGTACTGTGCATATTGTTCCCTTATCAGATGGAAACTTCATGGCCAGGTGCAGGGTGGAGACGATCACCCCAAAGGCGTTTAGGCAAGGTCTTCCTAGCAATACATTATAAGTGGTGTTAGCTTCTACAAATAGGAATCTAACTCTTACCTCCCGGCCATCCCTTCGTGATCCGATCCTGGTGCGGAGGTCCAGGTAGCCTCTCGTGTCTACCCGCTCGCCCGAGAATCCAACAATCTGCTCATTATAGGGGACGATCAGATCCTCGGAGAGATTCATCTTCCGGAAAGTCTTCCAGTACAAGATGTTGACAGAGCTCCCCTGGTCCACTAGCACCTTCTTGATTCCATATTCGGCTACTTCGATGGAGACGACCATCGGGTCATCAGGATCAGGAGCCTTGAAGTCCTCATCGGTGAAAGTGATGGGAGGCATCGACCGAACCTTCTTCTCTACCAGATGAACCGATTTTAACGCCCGAACGTGCCTCTTCCAAGCGGTTGAGCTCGATCCTCCTCCGGCGAATCCTCCGGAGATGGTATTGATATAACCCCTCAAGGGTTTATCCCTGCTCCGGCTGCAACTCCTCCTCGGGCTCTGATGGGTTCTGGACGGTTCTCTCCTTCGCCTCTCGGGCTTCGGTTCTCTCCGCTTCTCCCATCTGGCCGGGGCGGGCCTTCGCGCTGGGCTTCTGTTTCTCATCGGGCTCTGTTGGGGGCGATCTTGTTGAATGTACTTCTTCAAATGCCCCTGCCGAATTAGCTCCTCAATCTTGTCGCGGAGCATGTGACATTCTTCAGTGGTGTGGCCGATAGTCCGATGGTACTGGCAGTGCTTGCTGCCATCGGCGTCGGGAGGCGGAGGCTTCTTCCTGGGCGCTGGAAGTGAGTCTGCGCTAAAGGCTTCCTGCAGAATCTTAGCCCGGGGGACGGCCAAGGGGGTATACGTCATGAATTTAGGTGTCTTCTTCTCGTTGGGCCGACTCAAAGGTTTGCTCGATCGAGGGGCTGTCTTCTGGGATGCCGCATCCTCCTTCTCTCTCTTCTTCACCCTAAACTCCTACATATCCTCCATTTATATAAACTTGGTCGCTCGTTCTCTCATCTCCTCCATCGTGTTCGGCTTCTTGCGGCTTATCTTGTCTGCAAACACACCCGGCTGGAGCCCATACGAGAAGTGATGTCGGGCAATTTCATCGTTGAGATCCTTTATCTTCACCGACATCCGGTTGTATCGATCGAGATAACTCCTTAGCGACTCCCCGTCTTCCTGTCGGATGTTCACCAAGTTATCGACCGTTAGGATGGCCGGCCTCAAGGGCGCAAACTGCGTGCTGAACCTAGCCTTCAGAGTGGCGAAGGAGTCGATGCTGTTGGACGGCAGCTCAGAAAACCACTCCAGCACCTCTCCGGTTAGGGAGGTCGAGAAAACGTGGCACCAGATCGGGTCACTTACTGCGTGGAACATCATCAGGTGCGTGAAGACCCGCATATGATTGTCAGGGTTCATCGTGCCATCGTACTTGTCAAACGTCGGCATTTTCCACCTCTTCGGTAGCGGCGTCTCCAGAATAAATTGAGTGGAGGGGAAATTCCCCGATGCGTGGATCGGTTGGCGGGAAGGGTGACCTCCCTCGTTGGCCCCCGAGCTCTCGGCCATCGTGTGAGAAAGATTTCCCCTCGATGCTTGCATCTTCTCGACCCAAGCAGGTTGTGATTGCTCCTGCCCTGTCGGGGGCGAGCGACTTTCCACCCGCTCGGTGTCCCGATGCTGCTGCGCCCGACTCAGTCTGAGCGGATCGGGCACAGTGGGAGTTGACGAGATTTCGTCCTCCTTTCGCCGAAGGATGGCGTTCTCCTCACGCAGAATATGCATATGCACTTCATAGTTCCTCTGCATCTCATCCATTCTCTGCTGCATCGCTCTTATCATCTCCCTTGTGTATGCTTGATCATCTACCATCCTTCCTCCGTCCATGTTGCTATTCCGATTCCTTGTGGTCACCATAAGGGTGTATGGTCTAAAAAAGACTGCTCGGCCCCACGGTGGGCGCCAAAATATTTCGGGTGTTGGGACCAAGAGTCTACTAAAAGTCTCTTCGATCTTACTCCTTCTCTCGAAATCTCCTCTCCTCACTACTGCAATAACTTCTTCTCCAAGAAATTCACTCCTCGCTCGATCAGCAAAATGTTTCGGGTGTTGGGACCAAAAGTCTACTAAAAGTCTCTTCGATCTTACTCCTTCTCTCGAAATCTCCTCTCCTCACTACTGCAATAACTTCTTCTCCAAGAAATTCACTTCTCGCTCGATCGACTGGGCTGACGATCAGGGTACCTGTCTAAAAGGCTCTGATGCTTAAGTCAGTGAAAAGACCGATCGGTGTATCAGTGTAACTGCCATAATAAATGTGAATTAAAGATCCTCACCAACCTACCTTTGGGCCCTATTTATAGTTTTCGGTGTGGGACTGTGATTAGGGTTCCTTAATCACGACCCAATGATCCTCTAATCAAGATTACTGACTTGTTTAACGTTAATGAATCCGATTGACTGGTATTGCTTGGCCGTGCGACCGATGGCCGCTTGACTAGGCTAGTTATATCATGATTTTAACAAGTGAATAATTTGTTTATAGCTTATCGACCGATGGACGTATATAAAGTGCTACGCGATCCTTAGGAGATTAACCGACCGATGGACGATTGATCAAATGATTGTCCCTTATTAAGGTGTTGTTCGTGTAGGACCGAGCGACCGATGTTCCGTTGCAGATTAAAGCGTGATTAACATTCAGGTCGATCGATCGGTTTGTCTCAAAATGTTATTCGTTTGTAATATCGATGGACCGATGGTCCTTAGCATGGTTCATTGACGAGGCCGAACGACCGATGGATGTAATACGTGATCCGTTTGTGGAACCGATTATCCGATGGTCCTATACAGTTCCTCCGCGAGGCCGTTCGACCGGTGGATATGTTCTATACCCGAGTCTTCCCAGCCTTGTTCGATGGATCTGAGGACTGGCCCTGACCGATAAACCGATGGGACGGTACACTTAATATGTATTCAAACCAAGCATAAATATTATTATATATTTTTATTTTTATCAGTCTTCAAGAATATATTTGTACATATTTTAAATATATCTTAAATACAATTAAATTTTTGTTTTATTTATCATTTAAAATATTGATTTTGCAAGACTTATTTAAAATATAAAAATGAAATACATTTTGTGTTTTAATTATCATTTAAAATAATTAACTTACCAGACTTATTTCTCAATAGGAAAAAATAATATATGTGCGTGTAAACTATAGATAATTACAAATATTACTTTTGAAAAAGAAATAGTTTATGTGTTTTAAAATAATACAGCAATATATATTGTTAAAAAAATTAAATAATGATTAATTTTAATGATAAAAGATATGTTTAAAGATCAATTTAGAAATTAATTTTTTAATTAAAGATTAATTTAGAGATCAATTTATTTGTTAGTCAAAATTTTAGTAATTAATGATCAATTTAAATATTAATTTATAATAAAAATGGTTTTAATTATTAATTTAAAATAAATTATAACTTTTATTTATAATATAAATTATTTTAATTACTGATAAATTTTAGTTTATTAATAATATTTAAATTGATCATTATAATAATTAATTATTTTTAATAATTAAAATTAGTTGTTATTAAAAAACATACGATGGTATCATTATATTTTATTTTCTATTCTTAGATATTTTCTATAACATCATTATCCATCGTTTAACCACTAATTTTTTTCCCACTAGGTAGTATTTTAATTTCAATGGAACAGGCAATTTGCAATTCTCTGCAACTCTAAATGAAAAGTAACTTTCACACATTTAAGAACAACTACCAACTTCTAAATTCCAAATTCCAAAATCCAATCCGTATTGTGTGGACCGTACGATGAAATCTCATATTTCATTACAAAAACAAATTAACTTACGTTTCACTCTTTTTTAATGAAAATACTAATAGTTTTTCTTAATTTATCTTCAAATTAATTACTTAATATCGAAAAAGTAACTATTTTAACAAAACTGCTTCAAAAACAATGTTGGTAAATCATAGAAAAACTTGAAATCATGTATTTTTGAGATGGAAGTAAGAGTACGAAGTAATTAGTCGATCTCTGAATATATTTAATAGTTTAATAATTTCATATTTAAGAACTTAGGTTCATAAAGTTTAAATACTTTTTTCTTTTAATCCTATAAAATGTATTTTAAAGAAAAAATTATGACCAGACTTTAATTTGGATACAAAAAATATGTAGAATTTGATAATTGATTCTAGTAATGTTATTTTCAACTTATTTAAAAAGAGAAAGGTTACATCAACGGTCAAAATCATCGATGTTAATAGATACAACAAAATTTAGATTTTTTGTGTGTTGTTTTTCCATTGTACTTTTATGATATAATTGATTATTATTAATTTTAATATTTTAAAATATATTAAAAAATATTTAAAATATTAATATAATGTATTTTAATGTTTAAGCGAGGATAACATTAATAAAACTAACAGAGAATCTAGACTCGACTCGCACGAATGTGTGATTTTAGGTATGAAGTAAAACTCTCTGCCAGTGTTCACACCGAACAGTAATAAATTTTGCTGCTAACTGAGTAATCCTTCAAACCCCTTCAACTTTCTTCTATAAATGCTCCCTCGTTCATCTCTTTCTGTCCGCACCCTCTTCTTCTTTCTGCAGCTTCAGTTTGCACAATAGTTGAAGAGCTTTCTGATTTATGTTAGCTTCCAACAATGGCTGTTGTGACTGCTAAGCTACTTTCTGCTTTCATCATTGCCCTCATTGCCATTTCCATGCTTCAGACAATGGTTCGTCTTTTCACTACAAACAAACACATACATTTCATTAATCTGCTTCAACATTGTTGAGCTTTTCAAAGACTATATATATTTCTCACATTTTTCTTGGTTTGGTTTTGGAGGTTGTGGCATCTCATGGACATGGAGGTCACCACTACAATGACAAGGTATAACACACATAAATATATAACCACCATGTTTTCTTGGTTCTGTCTTTTTTTCTCTTTTTGTGTGAGTTTTTATTTGATCAAAGGGTGAATAATAATTGTGTTGTTTTGGTAACTTATGATGTTCTGCATAATTGTTGTGTTTATCAGAAAAAATTTGGACCTGGAAGTCTCCAGAGCTCCCGTAAGTGAATTTCTTTCTGCTATTCATTCTTTTGATTCTTCTTTCTTCTTTCACCAAATAGTCTTATATTACTTAGAGTCGAGGTTAAATAAAATTAAATTTTTTTTCCTTTTTATTTAATCATTATTTAAAGACAAAATATTCATGAATTCCCATCAAAATATTCATGTGTGTGGCAACACAACTTATTAAGCATTAAAATTAGTAACTGCATCAAAACCAATCTTATCTAACTTTCAAAGGGTCATGAATGTGTTTGTTTTTGTTCTTAGTTTCTAACAGTTATTGGTACACGTGTAAATGAAAAAAACTAAAAATATTAGTGTATGTTTGGTTGAGGGTCAAATAATACAAAATTAATTACAATTAATTTTTTAATGTAAAATTACTATGCATTTGATTTTCAAAATTAATTAAAAGATAAAAAAAATTACGTTAAATAAGAAGTAATTAATTATTATTTTAGTGTTCTAAAAAATTAATTTAGCTGGAGTTAATTCTCCAACACCTAACCAATCACATCCTTAGACACTTTGTGGGGTAAGTTATTTTGAGTAGGGAAACGATATGTTAACTACTGAATTTTGATAATTTTTTTTTATAATATGATGTATCATCTTCTAAATGATTTTTAAATATTAAAAATAAAAAAAAATTATTTAAAAAATAACACCTAAAATTATAAGAAAAAATTATCAAAATTTAATAGTCAAAAAATTTCTTTTTTTTAGAATACACTACTTCCAAACATAGTGTTGTCACTTAACTTTGATGAAATATACTTTTCCGTGAAAAGTGCATCTAGCCCATCTTTGGATCTGAGACTTTGACTTTAAATTTGTTGAAAATTAATTTTCTCATTTACCAATAACTGTTCATCCAATCACTAAGAACTGAATTCATATTTCACAAAAAAGTTACTGCCCTTGCAACATAAGAACTTGTCAGATAGAAAAAAACCTACATAGTTGGTATTTTTCCAAAATTGAATTAGAATTTATTTTTCTCGATAACATGAGTAAAATAGAATTTTATTAAATTTTAACACATATTAAGAATAGTATCAATTAGACTAATAATGTATTTAAGTTTTACTTTTATATGTTCTTATTTCTTTTTAAAATAAAAACCACTGTTTTGATAAATTAAGTAGTTTTATGTATACATGTGTGTCTTATATTATTTTTATTACAAGAGTTATAATATAAAATATTAATTCATCTTCTGTAAATTTAATTGTGCTACATTATTTTTAAAATATTTTACTTGAATTTAAGTGTCTTGTAAATTTATATTTTTATGATCTAAGATCCTATTTCAGAGGATGGGTCATTAATTAAGATGCCTTTTTATTTCAGTAATCAATGCTTTATGTGGACATGAGGAGAAGATTCAATTTATTTAAATATTTTTAATGAGAAGTTATTTTTTATTTTCTTTTGGGATGTGATATGACCAGAATGCCCTTCACAATGCACAAGGAGGTGTAGCAGGACCCAGTACCACAAACCTTGCATGTTTTTCTGTCAGAAGTGTTGTATGAAGTGCCTGTGTGTACCCCCGGGGTATTATGGGAATAAAGCAGTGTGCCCTTGCTACAACAACTGGAAGACCAAGAGAGGAGGACCCAAGTGCCCTTAACCTCTTTTTCTTCCATCACATTAACAATCTTATATACCTTTAATTTCCATAAAATATAATGTCTCAATTATTCAAAAGATTAAATTTTGAATGTAATTTTAAATGTGTTTGCTTCAATAATCTATATCAACGACTTTTTTGTATTTTAAGATCGATTGGAAGTCAAAATTGTATTAATAAGTTTTCTCTTCTTTTTTTGTCAAAATGAGTTAAGTTGTCAGAATGAAGGATGACATTAGAAGTGAAATCGTCCTCCACCCCTACCGGTTTTTTTATTTTTTATTTTAAAAAGAGAATATCATCCTCTAAAAAAACAGTTTGTGCATTTAAAAGAAGTGAAATCGTCCTCATACATGTCAATTTCACTTTTCCAATTTTTTTTCTGTAAATAATGATTACAAATACGATTAATATAATTTCTATAACTAACAAAATTTGTAAAAACAATAATTATAAATTCAAAAAAAATTGATAACTGATAAATTTTAAAAAAATAAGGATAAATAACGAAAACTGAAAAATAAAAAAAAATCATAATCAGAACTGAAAAATTAAAAAAAAATCAAAATCATTAAATCTAAAAAAAATGAAAAATAAAAAAATCAGAAATATTTAAAAAAGAAAATAATGAAAAGTGAAAATTTTGAAAAAAAGAAATTAAAAATAATTAAAACTGAAAAAAGAATGAAAAGTGAAGTTGTCGTATTAGAAGATGATTTTACTTTTCAATAAAACAAAAGTCATCATCTCCTACGAAGACATCACTTTAAAAAAAAAAACAAAAATCGGCCTAAGGGAGGACGTCTTTACCTTCAATGTTGTCCTCCTCCATAACAACTTGAAGTAATTTTGAAAAAAAAAATCAACACACCCAATTTTGTGATCAAAGGAATCCTTAAATACAAAAAAAAATACCTATATCAACTTTCAATGTTAACCTTTGCCACAGAGTCTCACATTACTAATGCAACTCAAATCATAATATCATAAAACTATACACTTTTGTTGTGGCATGTATTGTGTCTACAAAGCTTCCATGTCCACAAACCTACGCTTTTTTAGCAGTTGTTGGTTCTGTGATTCCAAACTATTGAGATCATCTTCTAATTTTCTCTTGCCATAAGGATCAGAAAACCAAATATCCTCCATGCCACTTTCTTGTTTGAAAACATGAATTCCACTTTCTTTAAGGATCGATGTCTCTTCCAAACCTATGTATTTAACTTCAGCATGGTTCCATTCATTTTCTAAAGGAACAACTCCATATAAGTCATCTTCAAACTCTATAGTTTTAAGATCAAAAATATATGTATGATCCATTCCCATCATGAAATAGCCACTACCAACAAAACTCTTATTGCCATTGATCACTACCATAGGCCTAAACATTCCAGAGTCATTCACAGCTCCAATAACAAGACAAACAACCTTGTCAGGAAACCTATTACGAAACCACAAAGAAATTGAAGGTCCATTACTTTTGTGATCAAACCATTCTGGAACCCTTTCTCCTGGTAAATAAAACTGAGTTTTTCCATCCTCATGTAGTTCCTGTTAGTCACAAAGAACTCATAAGTTTTCCAACATTCATCAAGTACATTAGAGACAAAACAAAACAAAAACAAACCTGATTTAGGAACATGCTTGTACTTGAGGAAGTCAAGGATTTACAATTTTTTGCTAAGAAATGTTTCAAGCTTGGTGGAATCCCTCTAATTTCCTGAAGAAGCTTGCAATCACTCACTTTGAGCTTCCTTAAAAATTGAAACTCTTTGATGCATTCAGGTAGGACTGTGAAATTGTTCTTTGACAAGTCTAAGTCTTTCACATGCGCAAATCTCATGAAACCGATTGAAAAGAAATCATCACACAGGTTGCATTCTGAGGCCCAAAGACATTCTACATCTGAAGAAACTACACATGATCCATGTTTTTCTTCATCCTCTTCCTCTTTCAGCCATTGCCACCCTTTCCATTTCCAACCAATAAGATCAGTAAGTTCTGGCATCACAGCAATGCTACTTGGTAGTTGAACAACTCCACAGTTAGATAGTTGTAACTCTTGAAGTCGTGTAAAATTTTGAAAAGAACATGGCAATTCTTTTATGGCAGTGTACTCCAACTGAAGTACCCTTATGTTTTCCATCTTTCCTAATATTTCTGGAAAATTTTCAAGACTGTGACAACGTGAGAGATTGAGCTTTTCAAGAGCAGACAACTTGATAGGTGGAAACCTCACAAGTTTGGTGCAACCAAAAGCACTCAATATTTTGAGTTTACACAGAAAGCCAATGGAATTGTGAATTGCAGTTAAATTCTGACAATGTTGAAATGAAAGTTTCTCTAAATTTGGGAGACCAGATACATCAGGTATCTGTGTTAAAGATTTGCTTTTGTCCAAATTCAAAAATCTCATTCCCATGAACTTCTGCAAAAACAAGAAAAGAGAATCAGATATGGAGAATCTAACCTTCAATGACATGATAAGAAAAGTGAACTAGTTAAACTTGCCTTCAATAACCTAACCAACTCATGTGATGTAAAGCAACTCTGAGGTAACTTGCACATGGCAAGTTTCTTTGAATGAAAATCTGATGGTAAATCATGTGATGGATATCTCCACCATTCTAATACTCTTAGACTATTTGGAAGATATTTGGGGCCTGCAGAAAAGTTACCACTTTTAATAATTAGTGTTTTGAGGTTTCTCATCTTCTTGAAGGCCTTTCTGTTCCATTCTACAATTTCTTCTTTGTCAAGTGGGGGAAAATCCAAATGTATGATTTCAATTTCGCTAGTTCCCTATTAATGCAAAAGAGCACATATCAACCACAAAGAATTTAATTAATCAAAACACATTGACAATATGATAAAGTTTGTAGACTTTAATGACAAATTTTGTGTTGGTTTAGAGTGAAAACATGCATATATATGCAAGATATCAGACATGAATACTATAAAGGAAAAACAAACAACTATGACATAGCATAAAATGGTCTGAATAGATAAACAAAATCTCACTCACTGTGTTGTCTTCTAAAACTTGTATTATATCCTCATGCAACCATAATCTGCTTCGTTTGCCTGGATCTTTTGGTGACTCTTTTCGTACAATTTCTTTACCCATGTCCTCTACTAAGTCATGCATTTTCACCATCACACCATGCACACTAAGCTTTAAGAGAGATTTATCAACCAGCACCCCAATATGAAATTTCATGCAATCACCATAATGTGCACGAAGTATATCTTGAACCTCTTCCAATTCATATCCTTTGAAGCAACAAGCAATGTCAAGAAAAACACTCTTCTCTTCTTCCTCCAAAGCATCAAAGCTTACTTTAAGTATCTTCAGGATCTGGTTATTAGGAATTCTTTCATATTGTTTGATAGCAGATTTCCATTCTTCTATACTTTTTCCAAACAAGTTGGAACCTATTACTTCCAAAGCCAATGGAAGGCCAGAAGCATAAGCTACCACACGATTCAAGACCTCTTTATAACTTGGATCAGCTTCATCAGTTCCAAAAGCTTTCCATGTAAGCAACTGAAGAGAATCCTTCTTGTTCAATTCCTTCACCTCATACATTCTTTTAACCTCATGAGATGCTAGAATTTGTTCATCTCGAGTCGTTATGATGATTCTGCTGCCTGAACCAAACCACTCACATCTTCCAACAATAGCCTGCAACTGCTCATGCTTGTCAACATCATCGACTATCAAAAGAACCTTCTTTAGTTGCAGCCTATGTTGTATCATTGAAATTCCTTCTTGCACACTTGCTATGTTTATTCTCTTCTCTTTAACCAACTCTGCAAGAAGAATGCTTTGGAGATGTTGTAATCCATGTTTGTCTGAGTTTTCTCTCACGTTTTCAAGAAAACACAGACCATCAAAATGGTCAACAACCATATTATAAATTGCAAGAGCAAGTGTTGTTTTTCCTATCCCACCAATTCCATGAATCCCAACCATGTGAACACCATCTTCACTTCCAACATCCAAAAGCTTCATCACTTCTACCATTTGTGCCTCTAATCCAACCGGGTAATCCGCAACATGTAAAGGAGTTCGATTAATCTTGCTAGAGACAAACTCAACAATCCTTCTAATAAACTCATATTCATATTCATATCTGTTTGACAGAAATGTTCCAATGAAGTTAGATTAAAGATGAAATAGTTTATGCACAGTTTTTAACCTCAAATTAAAGTTCTCGACACATATGATCAAGGATAACAAACAAACATCTGTTTTCTCTTGACTGAATCATTAGACAAGAGTAACTGAATGAAACAAAAGTTATGAGTAAAAGTTTGGTAAAAGGGGTACCCTTGTTTGAAATGATAGCCAGAGAAGCTAGCCACATGATGCAAAGCCATCTTCCATTTCTCCAAGCTATCCATGTTATGGCTGAAACTTTCCTTCTTGTCTTTGAACCTTTCCTCATGCCTTTCTAAAGCTTCTGCATAACTACCTTTCTGGTGTCTTACATCAGAAGGATTTAAGTCATAAAAAACAGGCAAAACCAACAAGCCTTTCTTCTCAGCACAAGCAATGATATTAACAAGTTCATCTAAACAAAATGAGGAAGAAGCATAGTTGTGAGAGAGCACAGTGATGGCAATCCTAGACTCTTCAATTGCCTTCATAAGTGCAGGTGTTATTTCCTCTCCTCTGTGAAGCTTCTCATCATCAATGAAAGTGTGGATTCCCTTGTCATCAAGGGCTTTGTAAAGATTCCCAACAAAACCATGGCGTGTGTCTGAGCCTCTGAAGCTGAGGAACACATCATAGGAACACGATATTGCAGCCATGAGAAGAAAACTTGGTAGGATTAAGAGGGTTTTGTTTCTCTGGAATCAAACTTCATAAGTGAATAAGTGTGAAACTTTAGATTAAAAAGTGAGAGACATGTTATGTACCAAACATCCTTTGCAGAAGAACTTTGTGGAAAAATATCTCTTTTTTTCTCTTTCTATGAATTCTTAACTTGTGGTCTACAAGCAATCATGTAGATTACCTTCACATCAGATGAGCAATTATTTTTTCTTTTTGGCATAATTTTTTCAATATCAAGTTTATAATATATATATATATATATATATATATATATATATGTAAAGAAACAAAATCATAAATTTACTTTCTTTATTAATGGAAGACGGTGTAAATCCTTTAAATGATTTTTTATTTTCATGTTATCCTTGTATTTTACTAAAAAGGTTATAATCTTCAATTTTACTGTATTGAAAAGACAACTTTCATTTTCACTTGTCACCTTCCTCTTGCCTTTCTCAATATTGTTTCCTTGTTTTATTCACTGCAATCACTTTCTGAAGAGTTGATTTGCTTAAATTATACATTGAAAGATTATATACGAGAGAAAAACTTAAAATATACTCACATATCAACTATAAATGATAAATGTACAATCAATACAGTATGACATAAAATTTAATGCATAAATACTAATTGAAATGTTTTTAATATATCTTTTATAATTAATTGGGTGAGATTATACAAATTATTTACGTGGATAATTAGTTGGGTGGATTTGTCTTTTTCCTGGGCTTTCAACATCCTAGACTCGTTTAGTTTTTTAAGACATTACTCGTTCGGTCTTGCTATTTGCACTCCAACCTTTGCTATATACACTTCTCTTTTGTTTCTTTTATTAAAATAGCATTTTTATTTTTATTTACCCCTTTGTATTCAAAATATTTTTATCTCCTTTTCACTATTTTACATATTACACATGCCACGTGTTACATTCACGCAGCAGCCCTGTGAAAATTTTCTAGTATCATGAAGATTTAATTCAAATCAAATTTGTTCTACTCATTTAAATTAATATATATATATATATATATATATATATATATATATATATATCATTTCCTTTTCATCCCCTGTTCCTGATTTAATACAAAAGATTTCCTAAAAAAAACTGTCAAAAATACATTTTTTGTTTTCATTACACTCCATGAAGTACTTTCAAAATATTATTATATATTTTGTTTCAAAATGTATTTTCTAAAGTATTAAAAAATAAAACATGCTCTAAAAAGTAAACATACTAAAATACATTTTTATTTTTCTAAACTCTTACAAAGTGTTTTTCAATTTTTTATTTTAATACTTTAAATTGTACTTTATGAAATGTTAAGAATATAAATATGTTCCAGAAAAAAAAAATGTTTCGAAAAAATACTCTCTTGATGTTAATATGTATACAAGGTGTAGAGTTATATTCAAGAGATTTAATCTACTATATATCTAAGAAAATGTTAATATAATAAAGTTACTGAACTGGTCATTCTAATTCATTGACATGTGTCTCAAATGAAGGATTTTTTCGTCTTTTTTCTCTTCTTTAAGATTTTTCGCTTCTTCTCCTTTAATGGTTGGTCAAATTTTTAAATGACCCACATTCAATGCTTGATTAAAATATTGATTGACATGTAACAAATAGTTACTATTCTTTTTCTTCTCCGAGAAAAAAACTATTCTCATTCTTCTTCTTCCACAAAAATTTACAAAACCAGAAGAAAACCCTCAAGGTTGTCTTCTTCTTCTTCTTCGTCTCTCCTGCTTCTGCCGTCATATCCAGTTGAAGGTAAGTTATAATAACCCAACTTTGTTTTTGAGTTCTCCTTCTCGATGTTCATAAAAGGGTTTTTTTACTTCTTCTCATAACTTATCCTTCTTCATCTTAATCTAAGTTTTTTTTTTCTGCTTCTTATCAGTTAACATCAGATTGAACTTTAGGTATTGTTTAATAGCTTGAGTTCTTCTTCTTCATTAGAGGTTCTTCTTCTACTTTTTTTTTAACTGAACTTTGTTTCTATTTCGTCTCTGCATGTCTCCTTCATCAAAGGGTATTTTTTTGCTTTTTATTCGGTGAAATATATCCAGACATCCTTGTTGTTCTTAGATCTTGTTGTTCTTCTTCTATTTTTTTAACTGAACTTTGTTACTATTTCGTCTTTGCAGGTCTCCTTCATCAAAGGGTATCTTTCCACTTTTTATTCGGTGAAATATATCCATACATCCTCGTTGTTCTTAGATCTTGAGTCGACTTTCTTTTGGGTTTGAGGAGGTTTGTTGGGTATTTTTTTTTTTTTTTTGCTAATGTTATTGTTGGGTTAGTTGGGTATATTTTTATGTATTTGTTCTATACTTAGGGGTTTGCTAAATTTTGTTGTAAAAAGCTTTGGTTTGTGTTTTTTATGGATTTCGTTGATGAATTATTTGTTTGCTTTGTATGATAGTCTAAAATAAGCATTAGCTTTCAGTCCTATTGACTTGAAGTTTGAGTTGAGTTTCTTTTAGGTTCGTGGAGATATAACCTCAAGACCCTATTATGAGATTTCTTGCAGTGATTACTGATTTTTTTGGTGCCTTTTTTCCTTCTTTTGTGTTAACCCCAATCTTTAAGGTAGATTTTTCATAATCTTCATTTTGGAAAAAAGATTGTTTTGTAGCTTCGTATGTTTTAGATGTTATCTTTGTATGTTATCTTATTTTGTTGGTTCTATTACTATGGAGTGGTACATTTAATATCTTTGTATACTTTTGTCGTGGTTTTTGTACAAGATGAAGATGAGCATAACAGAGTGTCACTCATTGAAATTGTTTCTTGCTTTTGTAGATTATAGGATTTCAGACCCATATGACCAAATGGATTGAGGTATGTGGCTGCATCATAACAAAATCAAGTTATAGCAATTTCATATTTTAAGTCCTCCTTCACATCTTATTGTTTGCAATTAGGCTCATTGTTTGTTTGAAATTTTTAGGATGGATAGGTACAATGGCAAAAGCATTGGTCATAGGGCTTCCCATAATTATCTGATAGGATGGCTAACAAGTTTGATAGCATAAAGGAGGTTGCTTTTTGTTCTCAAATAACTCAAGGTATCCAGAGTATGATATGTGCTTAATTTATTATTTAATTTTTTACTTTTATGAAGTGTGGTTGCTATGAACTTTCATATGAATTCATAGAAAATTGGGAACTTTGAGAACTGGATGAAAATCATGGAATATGATTGTAAAAATATCATCACAAAATATCAAATATCACCATGTAATTCTAAGTATCTAATCCTTTTTCATACGTTTTTCTACTCTAAACATAATACCAAATATCATGTATTAGTTTTAGATAACTATTTCATTTTGTTGTAGTAACCGACATTCATGTCATAGATTTTAAATTGTAGCAAAGGTCACCCTCAACTCACCATTATGTTGATTGGTGGAAAGGTCGTTGAACTTCGAAGTTATATGGAAATGCCTAACCAAAGGTGAAGAGGATTCTTTTGTTGGTAACTATATTGCAAATTGTATATATTTATGTGTGTGGATGTCATTGCAGACAATGATATATTGATGTGCACACCCAGCTGTGGATAAATCCTAAAGAAGAATTTTTGCAGTATGTTGATACTGGAGATCCAATAGATGTGACTTTTTGTGTAAAATAGTTGAAGGTGTGGTAAGCCTAGCCTTTTGTTTGCAAGTTTTTGTTTGACATAGGTAAGTTTAGCAAATGATATTAGAGATTAAGTCAAATGATATCATGTTTTTTAAATTTTATCATGATATCTCTCATAATTTGTGTTATTCTTTCTTTCTTTCATTCTACGATAAATTAGAGTATTAAAGTAGACTTGGTAGTTTAAATATTTGGAGCAAATAATTTTTTGTTAATCAAATTTCTCATTAGTTTTTTCATTGTGCAGCAAGTGCATACAAAAGCTTTAGTCCTTTGGAAGAACAACATGCACAAGGAGAAACAATTTTGTATGATAATGATGGAAGAGAAATTCAAAGAATTACAATGCAATAAATTACAATTCAAACATCTGGTTGAATTGTCATAGCAGATACAAAGTTTGGGGTGCTCAAACCAGACACTAGGAATATAGCCTTTTATTTGAATTTTATACTTATTTGCATATTTGAAACCTTTTAATTTAAAGCAAATTGCTATCTTCATCTTCTGTTAGTCTTTGTAGCTTGACTAATGTCTCAGGCCAACTGAAAGGAATCATGGACTACATCCTGAAGATTAGTTTGTTTGGCTTTTTAATGAGCATGCCAAATGTTGTTGTAGTTGTGTCACAAACTAATATAGTTGGTACGTTTTATCAAGATAGGCTGTGAGATGTAATATTGTCCAAAGCTTTATTAGCTTGTAATATATTTTGTAACCTTTTGATCTTTATTACTATAATTAGTGATTGAAAATGACCGAAATCCAGAACAATGTGAAAATAAATTGTGTTTATATTTATTAGTATTATTATTATTATTATTATTATTAGTAGTAGTAGTAGTAGTATTATTATTATTATTTATATATACATTTGTTTCTATTTAAAAAAATTTACATCAATTTCATATTTTATTTATTTTTGTACGGGACCATATTATATAATATATCTACATTTACAAATTTTAACATCAATCTTATGTTGTATTTATTTGATACAGGACCATATTACACAGTATACCTACATTTTACTTTAACAACGACCTTAACCTATGCATTTCATTTTAATGTAATATACATGTATTTGTATCTGCATGTGTTCCTGCTTCTATCTAAAAATGTTAACATCAATTTTATGTTATATTTATTTTGTACGAGACAATATTATATAATAAGCCTACATCTTACTTTAGCAACAATATGTGCATACGTATTTCATTTTAATCTAATATACATGTGTTTATATCTACATGTGTTTCTATTAAAAAATTTTAACATAAATTTCATGTTGTATTTATTTTATATGGGACCATGTTATACAATATGTTTACATTTTACTTTAACAATGATGCATGGATACACATTTTATTTTAATATAATATACATGTATCTACATGTGGTTTTATTTAAAAATTTTAACATCAATTTCATGTTGTATTATTTTATACGAGACAATATTACACAATATGTCTACATTTTAGTTTAACAACGACGTCTCATGGATAAACATATTATTTTAATATAATATACATGTGTTTATATCTACATGTATTTCTATTTAAAAATTTTAACATCAATTTCATGTTATGTATATTTTATGTTATGTATATTTTGTACGGGACTATATTACATAATATGCCCACATTTTACTTTAGCAACAACATGTGCATATGCATTTCATTATAATGTAATATACATGTGTTTCTATTTTAAAATCTTAACATCAATTTCATGTTATATTTATTTTGTGCGGGACCATATTACATAATATGACTACATCCTACCTTTAGCAATGACCCATGCATACTCATCTCATTTTAATATAATATACATGTGTTTGTATGTACATGTGTTTTTACTTACAAATTTTAACACCAATTTCATGTTGTGTTATTTTATACAGGACAATATTACATAATAGGTCTAGATTTTACTTTAACAACAACCCGTGGATACATATTTTATTTTAATATAATATACATTTGTTTATATCTTTTTGTGTTTCTATTTAATAATTTTAATATCAATTTCATGTTATATATATTTTGTGCGAGGTCATATTATATCATATGTCTACATTTTACTCTAATAATGACTCATACATACGCATTTCAATTTAATATAACATTTAAGTGTTTATATGTACATGTGTTTCTATTTAAACACATGTACATATAAACATCAAACACAAGTGTTTAAATACATGTAAATTAAATACAACATGAACATCAATTTCATGTTGTATTTAATTTATACGGGACCATATTACATAATATGCCTACATTTTACTTTAATGTTGACTCATGAATATGCATTTTATTTTAGTATAATATACATGTTTTTATTTATATCTACATGTGTTTATATTTAAATTTTTTAACATCAATTTCAGATCGTATAGATTTTATACGGGACCATATAACACCATATTCTTACATTTTACTTTAATAACGATCCGTGCATATGCATTTCATTTTAATATAACATACAAGTGTTTATATGTACACGTGTTTCTATTCAAAATATTTAAATCAATTTTATATTGTATTTATTTTATATGGGATTATATTACATAATGTACTTATATTTTACTTTAACAACGACGTATGCACATGCATTCCAGTTTGATTTAATAATAATAATAATATTATTATTAATACTATTATTATAAATTGTTATAATTAATTAAATCGATAATATATTTAAATAATAAAATTAATTATTATATGCAATAAAACCAATAATAATATTAATTCAATTCAAAATTTTTGTTTTAAAAATTACAGAATATAAAAAAAAAAAAAACACGACCCATGGCACGGATCTCCTACTAGTTAGCATGTAAATTTTGCTAAGTTATAAGGCTTAGAAAATAAATATTTAAGAATATACTATTTGAGGTATTAGGTAGCCACTAATTAGAGTTTCTTTGTTGGTTCTTACAAAATCTGAGATTTTGAATGTGTTATATAGTATCTAAAAGTGCATGTGTAGTCTGTATTTGATATTGTTGTAATTTATTATATATGGACTAGTTTTTTTTTTTCTCTCAATACTTACACAAATATTTTATATGGTTTATAATACTTCATATGTAAAAGGTTTTTTTTTTTTCATATTTGATTATGCATTGACCTATGGTAATCGTTTGGTTTGTGCTCTAAAGTCGGGATTATGTCCAACTAAAAATAATCTCAATTATAATAAGGTCATTTATACTCTCATCTATATACTTCAATGAGATTTGTAATTTGAGACTTTGTCATTAAATTTTGCACATATTATATTATATATATATATATATATAATTTTTTTTATAAAAAAAAAAATTATAAGTTGAACATGTTAAAGGAATTTAAAATCTTCACAATTACTTCTCTTATCATGAAATCCATGGATATTGAATGAAGAAAATAGATTAATGAGTGAGTCTGGAAACTTTACAGCAACCAAGAAAAGAAAAACATTTACACACACTAAATGTTTCGACATAATAGGAGTGTATGATGCATTTGATAGGAACAATTTATTCTTTATGTAACAACCTTATTATTATTGTCAAACTAAAACATAAATGAGTGTATAAGTATTATTATCTATTACAAATTATATATATATATATATATATATATATATATATATATATATATATATATATAAACATTTTTTATATTATATATATTTTGTGTTTATTCTCT
>Ga0099822_1001919_pt1 | contig 25169 bp, 14 predicted proteins | sample CowpeawhiteBW_FD_76839 | JGI IMG/M metagenome (GOLD analysis project Ga0099822, IMG submission 76839) | Root nodule microbial communities of legume samples collected from California USA - Cow pea white BW | ecosystem: Host-associated > Plants > Roots > Nodule | place: USA: California | collected... | reverse complement strand
TGATTTATGGAATGAAGGAATTGTGAAATGCATCTTTGGGTTATGTTTTGGTGTAAGGAGGTGTTAAGTCGTGTTCTCATTATTTTTGTGATTATGTATGGAGAATTAGTTGCATTTGAAAATGTGGAATTATAAAGGGGTAATTTCATTCTTATGGATGGAGATGATAACAAGTTTCTTTAATGGTTGAATTCATGGTGTGGTAGTGCTATTTGGGAGTAAGTTTATTGATAAGAAAAGATATTTTTTTGTCTACAATTGCTGTCAATTTTTTTTTGTGGTGAATATGAGTTGAGATAGATGGAAAAATTTGTCTTTGAGGATGGCGTTAAGATGTTTAATCTAATTACTTTAATTTTTTATTTGGATGAATCAATGGGGAAATTAGGGATTTTCATCTTCATCTTGTTACCATGTGAATTTATTTGAGGTTGGGGCAATGGTTGTAAATATAACTTGTTTTCCTTTGGAGTGTTAATTATGGTTGAGATAAGCATGATTTTATATGGGTTTTTGGTTGAGACTACGGAATTTTGTGAAGTGTTAGACGTTGGTGGTAAGTTGATTAGAAATTTTGTTTAAAGTATTTGATGAACTGAATTTTATCATTTAGAAAAGTAGAGGTGAAATGTTATAATAAAATTGTTTTGTTGTTGTTCTTGAGCATATGGGGAATCCATGGTGTAATAGCAATTGGAGATGTTTTCTTATGAGGATGAAATTATGATTTATGTTGGATTACTATAAATTGGTTAAATTTGGGGTCTTGGATAAAGTTAGTGGAGTGAGTATGGTTCCTAAAGGTACTATTAATTTGGGTTCAACTGTAGTAAGATTTTATGAGTTTATTAAGAATCCAACAGTTGTGTCAATGCTTGGGTGAATTTTAGTTCTTGGTTTGCCTCTTTCTTTTTTCAAAGCCAAATCAACAAGTTGTTGTAAAATACCCTAGTCACTTGTGGGACTCACTGTTTTAGCTCTTGCGCATTCAAAGCCAAATCTACAGGTTGTGGGAGAATCCACTGATCACTTGTGGGACTCGCTGTTTTGACTCTTGTATATTCAAAGATAAATTCACAGGTTGTGGAAGAATCCACAAGTCATTTGTGAAGCTCGCTGGTTCGCATTTTTGTTTTCTAAAGCTAAATCCATAGGTTGTGGTAAACTCCACTAGTCACACGTGGAACTTACTGTTTTGTTGGCGTGGTTTGTTTTAACATGATGTTGTTGCTAGTTTAAAAATGTGTTGTTTATGTATTATTTAGTGCAGAATTTTTGGGTGAATTGTATGTTATTATCCTTAAGTGTAAGGGAATAATGCTTGGGGTTATGCAAAGATAATGATTTATGATTAATTTGATGATGATGCGACACGATATGATGTAGTTGCATGATGAGTCGAGGTATGTTTGATCATGTGTTGAGATATGATATGTATGGGTGTACATATGTGATGAGACAGTATGAACTCTTTGATAGTTGTAAAGCCAGGATGGTTTCTTTACCCAGAGGACTTTGTTGAGTTAGGGTAAAGGGGTTTCGTTCCCTTGTAAGTCTATGGCATGAGCTTAGCAAGAGTACTCCACCCAAGGCTTTGTCGAGCGGGTGGAGTTGTTGCTAGTAAGTCTACGGAAAGTAGGGGAATGGACTTTTCCTAGAGGTGTTGGTGCGCATGAAAGGTATATTGGTTAGCTATGAGAGAATGTAATACCGTTAATATTACTTGGTGGTAATATTTTGATGAGTTTAAGTTGTGGTGTTGAGAACAAGTGTTGGTGGCGTTTTTTTTATGAAAGAGTTTTGTTACATCATAATTTGCTATGTGATTTACATGTTAATATGCCTATTATATGATGTGATACATGGTTAGCTCACCCTTGCATGTTTGTGGATGTGGTTTCCACTTGCGATGATCGTATGACTTGCGTTATACGAGAGTAAAGGTTGATGTAGATACTGCTGGAGAAGCTTAGCTGTGAGGAGTTCGTGGGGAAGCTTTGGGAAGTTTTATTTTCACCTTTGAAAATGTTTCTCTGAAATAAAATCTAATAGTGTAGTGGTTTTCGAGTTTTCACTTGAAGGATTTGATATTTAACCTCATTGAACGATTTAAGTTATTTGATTATATGAGTTATGTTTTCTCCTTGATGAATAAAGAGGTTGGATGAATCTTTTACCAGGTGTTTTTGTTAGATGTTTTTCTTAGATGAAAATAATGGTGAAAATTCCTATTTTATACGATGGTATTGAAGGTTGTGCTTCATATAAAAAAAATATCTTACACGTGACATCTCGAAAGGGGTGTTACACTCTCCACCTAGGTGAGAGATGTTTGTGTTGGGCGAAGGGAGATCTCGCCCAAGCGAGATGAGCTCGCCTAAGCCAGGCTTCGCAAGTAAGCCATTGTAGCACGTTCGCTCAGGCGAGAAAGCTTAGCCTAAGCAAGACAGGCTTGGTCGCTGAAGCTAAGGCTTCTAGCCCAAGCGAGTTTAGTGCAGTTTTTGTGTGTTGTTTGTACGTATTGATGCGAACGTGGATCAGGAGATCTTGTGCCATGAGAGGGTAGGTTCATGGATGGTGGTTAACACATGATGGTATAAGTAGGGTGGTTCATATCCAGTTACTCTCGTGTGGGGATACGAGTGAGGTAGGTTCGTATGTTCCGTGCTCACACTTGAGAGATGCTGCGTGCGGGGAGGTACGTGAGCATCATAAATCCTAAGTCCATGGCTAACCTTGTTATGTGAATTTAAGGTTGGGAAGCCTTGGGGTACTAAGAACTTGGCCAAGGTCTAACTATAATAATATAACTGAAGGTATTTATATTATTTAATTGATCTGTTTTCCGTTTATTATTTAGCTCACCATTTCTGTTTGTGCTTGGCGATGATCGTGTAATTCTTACACGGGAGTAGTTGATGATACAAGTGATGCTACTAACACTTGAGACGGAGAGAGGGGTTAGCTTGGGATTCGAGCTAGGAACTTATTTATGTTTTCTGTTATCTTTCTTCGATTTTGGAAATTGTAATAAGACTATTTCTTTTTTTTTTAGCTTTAATTGATCTTTAGCGCTTTGAATAGTTTATGAATTTTCCCACGTTTGGGAATAATAAAATTTTGATGTTCTTTTCTTAATTATTTATTTTAAATAAATAATATCTAGTAGGGATGTTACAAATTTAAAGAAAAATGGTTGTTTAGCATCATGGTTATTGATACACGTGGCACACACAATAGAAAAGGTTGTACTGAGTGTAGGTGTAAGCTTTTCAATATCCCAAAAAGGACTTTTACAATGTCACAACGGGCATTAATAGCCAATTGTAGTCTAGAAATTATAAAGGAGGACTCTTTTCTTGTCAAGACAACTTACAATGCAAATTAAAAACTGGGTTTTGTGGCCCAACAAGAAAGCTTTCCCTAAGATACAAAATAAGGTGGGTTGATTGGGATGAACACCAAGTGCCTCTTAAGTTCTACATACTTGATTCAACTAACCGTGTAACATTAATGGTTCTACACTAATTCATGATTGTCAGGTACATGACGTAATTAATATATACTATACTTTACAAAAGATAAGAAAACCTTTGAGACCTAGTTATATTCTAAACAAAAGTATTAGGTTGTTAATTACTTATTTTATTCTTAAGTGAGTAACATAAATTTCTCAATGTGCTATAGGCAAAGTATACTATCCCAAGAAATCATGACAATGAATCCCCTCATGTTACGAAAGCAAACATCCCAATGACAAAAGGTGGTTATCTTATATTGCTCATATGCACACTAGTGTTGTCAATGTCACTCTATATGGACATGTAATATTTGTTATTTTTTAGTGTTCCTATATAAGCTATATCATGAGGATAAACTTATATCAAATTTTGTACACTTCAAAATTTCAGTAGTAATAAATCTTGTCGATAAATTTTATATCTTTGCAAGAAACTAAGTACTTTAATGCATATTCTTTTTATTTATCGTTTTACTTATATTAGGACGGAATGGTTTTATGCACATCAAATCCAAAATATGGAATAAGAAAAGTAGCAAGAAATGAAAATGGTTACATAGTTGGAATGTCGGTTTGTTATCCAAAGCCTGGTTCTATCAAGATTAAAGATGGTGAAATTCTAACACTAGAATCTGTATATAAAAACAAGTTTCGTACTAGGGCAATGTGTAAGGCCCAGTTTTATTTCTGCCTTAATGTTTAAGGGTTGGCCCATAGGGTGCTAAGGCCCTAAAATTGCTAGGGTTTCCAATTCAGATTCATTCTTGCACAATAGAACCTTACGAGTTGCCCCTCTTCCTTTCAGAACGCTCTGCTAGGGCTTAACTCCGATCTTGGCCAATATTTCTCGAGCTTTGTTTTGCTTTTCCGCTCCATGTAAGTGTTTCTCAAGCTCGTACTTGTATTCCCTAAAGCTTATTTTTCGTGTTCTTCCATTTAGGGTTCCATAGTAACTTTGTTCTTTTACTGTCCCGCTGTTCTTCCAGTTTCTAAGACTGTTTCTCGAACTGTTGCACTCCACAGTTGGTGTCGAAGTCTCGTATAAGCCCTTTCCAGGTAAGGGAAGCTAGGGTTTACAATTGTTTATGGTTTCTGCATGTTTTATGAGTTTAAGTCATATTCTTGAGGTGTGTTCGTGATTTGATTGCTGGATATTAGTCAAAATGTAATTTTGGGTGTTGTTTATGCATTTTGCACGAGTGAACAGTGGCGAGCTCTGGTTTTCTCGCCCAAGCGAGCCTGTCTCGCCTAGGCGAGACTAACAGAGACTCGCCCAAGCCTTCCTGCGGGAGCTGTCGCTTAGGTGACTCACCTCCATTTTGAGCGAGGTGTAATCTCGCTTAGGCGAGAAGGGACTCGCCTGAGCGAGAATTCGTAAGAGCCACTGTTCTACTGCCCAAGCTCTCGCCTAGGCGATAAGGGACTCGCCTAAGCAAGAGGATCTCCCTCGTCTGAGCGAGGTCTTCTAGCCTGAGCGAGACTGGGCGAGTTGTGTGCTATAATATGAATGGCTAATGATGTGGTTGCTTGTTTGCCTGGCTTGAATACTATACTTGAATGGTTTGAGGGATGATGCCTTGATTAATATATGAGGTTGAGGTGGAAATGATATATTGCTTTATTGTGTATGAGTTGGAAAGCATGAGTTGTATGATTGGTTGTTATACATGATATTAGTATTATGAGAACTTTCTGATTGGTTGGTGAAACATGTACAAAGTGTGGGTAGGGCGTAATTTCATGACTCTTGTAGTGAGAGCTCTTGGTGGTGCCTCATTTGTTGAACATAATCCCACGGACCTTCCTAAGAGGAGTCCTTGGTGGTGCCCCACCTATTGGACTTAATTCCACGACCCTCGTGGTGAGAGTTCATGGTGGTGCCTCAACATAAGGACGTAATTCCACGTGAGTATCGTGGTGGTGCCTCAAGGCCAGGATGTAATTCCATGAAGGCCACGTGGTGGTGCCTCTTGTAGGGGTGTAATTCCGTGAAGGCCTTGTGGTGACGCCTCATTGCTAGGACATAATTCCACTACCACGTGGTGGTGCCTCATTTTACGTATCCGGATAAGTCAAGTCTTGGGGTCTTAAATGATTTTGGTAATCCATGTGTGAATGTTTGCTATTCATGTTTGACTTGGAGACTGCATGTTGACTGTTGTGATATAAGATTTCTTTACACTAGCTTACCCTGTTTTGCTTGTTTGGTTGTGTTATATTTGGTTCTCTCCTATTGCGATGATCATCGATTCTATTGATGTGAGCATATGTGAGAACTCTTGGTAGTGGTAATGGTGATAGGAATGCTACAGCTTGATGGACTGGACGGGTATTGGGCCCACGATGGGGCCCATCGCTGAAGGATTTATTAGTTATGATTTTCTTGTCTGTACAAGACCTAATACTATTAGTTCACTAGTATACTTTGTTTTAGGCTGTGTGGGCCCCTTTTATGTTTTATGGATATGTTGGGGTACGAAGCACTTCATACCCCAAATCTTCGTACTCTCTAGATATTTATGTATGTGGCGTTTTTATTAAATGAGTTTTATCTATTTATTTGGGACGTTACACAATGGGACATTTCTACATTTATTTGGTAGAAGAAATACCAAACAAAGATTTGAAGACTTGATGTGAAATTATTTTGTTTATAGTTCTGTAATAGCTTATTTAATTTGTAGTATAATTGTAATACATGAATACAGTCCTATGTCATGAGTATTTGTCTTAATGTTATTTTGGTTTTGTTCCACCACTAGGTTTGTGATGGCGTTATTTTTTATACTGTTTTGTTTATATGATATTTAATTGGAAAAAAAAAATTATACTAACAACACACGAAAAAAATGTAATCTACAAATTGACCTTATAATTTAAAAGAATATAAAATGTGGATATTGAATTGGGATAAAAAATAAATATTCTTTGAAAATTTAATTATGTTGTGCTTCTATCTCTTTTATATATTCTAGCTTACCCTACTTTATGATTATGATTTCTGTATGCTATGATTAATGCTATATAAAGAGAATAGTGCAGGTGGAAGTACTTACAATTGAGAAGGGTGAGAGTTATTTGTTTTGTAGAGATTTTCGTAATTATATATCTTGTTTATATTCCTGGAGAATATATGACATTTTTCAATATACTTTTTAAAAAAAATATTTAAGATCCCTATAAACATATATTTAAATTATTTGCAAACGTGATATACATAATTAGACGAGTTGTGATAATGTTACTTCAATGAAAGGTATTACATATTTTATAAAATATTTATCAAGTTTTTAGAATACAACTCAATTATTCATTCTTATGTTTTTAAGCTTTTCACATCCATTTTTCAAATATATTGTATATTGTGTATTGTATAGTGACAGAACTTGGACAAAAAATTTAGGGTGCCAAATTAAATTTTTTTATATAAATTATTTTTCTAATTAAATAAATAAATTCTTCATTTCCTCTACTTAAACTATTTTCACATAGTGAATCACGTATGCACTTTTCAATTTATAATGTTTCTAATCCATTGAATTCACGAAACAGAGGTATTCAAATTTTTATTCCAATTCAAGGTTATTCAACTAATCCATTATATGTTGTGAAATTCATAATGCAGCCTAAGATACATCCATAAATTTTACAAAATTTTACCATATGTAACAAGAAACACAAAAATCATTAAATTTCATAATTTCAAGTTATATTAATTTGGATAAAAATATAATTAGGGTTCATGCCAATTTCATAAAAGAATTCCTAAATTCATAATTAGGGTTCATACTAATTTGGAAAAAACTTAATTTGGGAGAAACATCGTAATATGAGAATCATAAATTTAAGGTACATAAATCATAATAGAATACTAATATTGATTCTTCTGATTCTTGATGAAGTTGATCCTCCTCTCCATAATCGACTGTTGATTGAACCTTATGGTCAAAGGTAATAATTAATATCATCTTAAAAAATAATATGTATTACATGACATCTTTTACCTTGGGTTCTTTTTCATGACTTTCTTGTGTTCATATTTAGGTTTGTTCCTTCTAGTTGCTTCCCAAGCCATCACAAGGTCTATTAAGCAACAATGTCTGAAGCCTTGGGCAACATGGGGAGCAATACCTTCAGAAAACAAGGATCATTTTTGGCAGCGTTTTAAGATAACACATCATCAAACTTATTCTCTATGCCTTATTGTGTATGTTAAGAGTCAAATGCAATTTCATTCTATTGCTATTATACTTTAAATACCATGCATATTGTGTCATCAGAATGATTTATACTTGATTGATTGTTACAGATGAAGGTTCATTGGAGACTCAAGCATGAAGCTCAAATTCAAAAAATTTACACACCGAAGCATCTCATAGGCTCTTTGAGATGTTTAAAGATGTTAGGACTGTAGGAGAACGCCCTTATTAAGTTTAGGAGGATATCTGAAATAATTTGCTAGCACATTGAAATTCTCCTCTCTATCATAATAAATGTGCTACAGCCCAAAGAAACAAAGCTTCAGAATGTTTGAGTCATATTCAACACGTGAGTCTTCTAGAAGTAGATACATAATATCATTAGTGATTACATGTCATTAGATGATTTTGAGTAATGCTTGGTGCAAATTGTTTTCTTTGAGAATTTAATTATGTTGTGCTTCTATCTCTTTTATATATGCTAGTTTACTCTACTTTGTGATTATGATTCCTGTATGCTATGATTAGTGCTACATGGGAGGAGTGCAAGTGGAAGTGCTCACAAGTGAGAAGGGTGAGAGTTGTTTCTTTTGTAGAGATTTTTGTAATTATATATCTTGTTTATATTCTTGTAGATGATATGACATTTTTAAATTTATTTTGAAAAAAAAAATATACATTCAAGATCCTTGTAGACATGTATTTATAGAAACTAGATCATTTGTCATATGCAACAAAAAACACAAAATTGTTAAATTTCATATTAATTTGGGTAAAAATATAACTAGGGTTCATGCTAATTTCATAAAAGAATCCCTAAATTCATAATTAAGCTTCATACTAATTTGGAAAAAACTTAATTTGGGAGAAACATTGTAATAGGAGAATCATAAAATGTAGGATACATAAATCATAATAGAATATTAATCTTAATTCATGAGAGATATTGTGATAATCCATTCTTTCTGTTCTCTAATATCTATTCTCGATTTATCTCTTTACTTTTGTTCCTATCTCATACTTTCTTGACGAATTATTGAGAAATAATCTTATTATGACCAGAGACAGAACCCTAACATCTTTTATTAACCAACATCCATCAATTTTTTCTAAACAATAAATATATATATATATATATATATATATAAAGTTGTAAATTTTTTTACTAAATTTAATATAAATAAAATAGTATAATAATATATAAATATAATGTTAAAATATATAAAAATTAAAGTTAAAAAATATTGGAGGAGTCATGGCCCCCCCTCTTTCCTAAAGAAGGATCGCTGGTGTCAACGGATTCTAATTCTTTGGCTTATATGCCTTCTTTTGAGGATCTCACTTCCATTGTCGACAGTTTGTAGTTTACAACACTTAGATCCACCTCATTGTAATTCTGGGGTAATTCCTTTTTTTTATGCCTAAGGAATCAAGTTTTGCGGAATTGAAAATAATCTCTAAAAGAGCAAATATGCTTGATGAGAGGGAAAATTCTAATTATGAGAAAGATGATGAGTCAATTCAATCTAAAAAAATTTGGCCGGGAAAGTTTTAAAAACCTTACGTGGATTGTGAACAGGTTAGTTGATTATTAAGTTTTAGTCTCTTATTGTCGTTACATTGATTTATTTTTTCCATGTATTTAGTTAATTTTTTCATAATAGGTATTTTTTTCATTTGTACGATGTATTTTTATCATAAATTTTGTATAGTTCCTTCATCTTTTTTTTTTATATTTTTATGTTTTTTAAAAAAAAAAAACACACACAATCTTAATCTTCATACAGAGTGATGTGTAACAGATTTATAATTCACCTTAATAGCAAAAGTATCGGTCTTTAGGTATGATGCATTATTTATATACACGGATTAATTATTTGTTTCAGAAAAGCGTTGAAAATTACTACCGGTCAAAACAATTTGTTACACATTAAAAATATATGTAGTTTCTCATTGAATCACATGAGCGAATAAGAATGCACTTACGAGAAATGACTTTTTGAATATAATTAATTTTCGCATTTAAGCAACTCTGCATTATCTATCAAAACAAAATAATTTTATATATTGTAAAAAAATCAACCATTTTCAAATTATTTATTTCCAATATAAATTATACTATAAAATAATATTAAATTTTTAAACCAACCACACTCTAAACAGTATGTTATTATGTTAATTACATAAAATGCAAAATAAATATATATTGTGAAAGTCATATTTGAAAACAGTAAACAATAAAAAAGATTATAAAAAAACAACTTGAATAAGGTTAGAAAAAGCATTAAACATAGAAATTTATAATAAAAAACAATTAAAATTCACTTAAATTTATAAAATGTTACAAAACAATTATCGCAATAGTCAACCATATTGGTGTACGTAACAAATCTGGAAAATATGTAGTAACCTTTGGTAATTTAAAATTAGATTCTAGAGTACTTTTTCTTTTGCACTACTAGTATATTTTGATTGAGTTCTCAACAAGTCTATAAATTGGCTATTTGAATAAAATGTTGAATTAAATTTCCAAACAGTAATGCTGTTAAATTAATTTAATATATAATACATAATTTATAATTAAATTGAATTTAAATGCATGTTTGAAACATATTGACTGTGTTGAATTTAATTCAATCAGCATTTATTTTATTAATCTTTTAACTGATTTACATAATTGGTTTAAAAACTAGTTTAATAAAAGTGTTTGACCTTTGACCAGGATAGAAGACAATGTCCAATGCTATGCAAATTGGAACAATCATACTGAGCAGTTTGACTCACAAAGACAACATAACATTGAAAGCTCACATTATTTTAAATTTTATTAAAATTGTTTTAGACAAAAAAACACGCTCATACATTTATGTAAATGATGTATCTTGAAGATTATATCAAGTAACGTTTTAACCATATATATCTATAGTAAATGGTAATAGAAAGATGTGTACGTACCCATTACCAAAAGTACTTGTAAAATATATTATTCTTTATTATCAGTCAGATGTATAAATTAACAAATTTAATAGTATTTATTTAACATACAAATGGATGGATAAACATTGTACGAAGATATGTACTATTGTTTTTAGCATAATATAGGTTAAAGATTAATTTAATTATAGAGTGGTTATGGAGTTCGAAATGACGTAAATAGATGCATTTTTGAATTAATTAAACAACATTTTAAGCATAAATTTGCACAAAACCCTACATATCGGTGAACATAAGAAGAACCACGTTAACAAATTGATTAAAACCAAGAGAATCATTAATTGAAGAAATTCATTAAAAATAGATAAGTAGAAACACAGTCATGCTGAAACAACTTTTCATTCAACGAAAAAACACAATAAAACCAACGATATACTCTATAACACTTTCCTAATAGATATCAGTAAGATTCAAAAATCGTACAAAACAGAAAAAATATTGTGCATCAAGAGAGATCTTCATTCCGGTTGCTGTGTCTTGAATCCTATGATGTGGATTTGACATCATTCACCAGCCACCGATTCCGACATTAGCAGAGTTCAACATTGACAAGTCGCCACCCTTGTTGAAATTACTAGGGTTATGGTTACAACTATTATTGTTGTTGATGTTATTGTCATGATCATCCCTTTCTTGTTCTTCAGAACCGTATCTATAAATTTCAGGGTTCTCGAAGGTAGAAATGGTCAAGTTGACATCGTCACCGGCGACGACTCTACCGCCGACGAGGCCACCGAAGACTCGACCGTGAGAGGTGGAGAGGTGTATCCCAAAGGATAAGGAACGAGGAGGGGTGGCGCCGGGGAGAAGGGTGTATTGGTTGTTGTGTAAGTAGGAGCCAGTGAGGGAAAGTAAGTTGAAGGGTCCATGGAGCATGACGGCGGAGGAGCCACTGGGGACATGGCGGAGGGTGACGGTGGTGATGACACCGGAGGCACTGAGGATGGTGAGGCTGACATGGGTGCGCCGAGCGATGTTAATAATGGTTTCAATGATGTCATGTCCTGGAGCGACATTGACGATGAGAATCTTGATGTTGGGTTGTGGGAGAGTGTATTTGGGCTTGTTCTTGGAGCCTGGAGGTCTGCCACGTGGCTTCTTGGAGGGTGGAGTGGCAATAGGGAGATTCTGCCATTGTTGGTTTATGGTGGGTGGTGGCAGCGATGGAAGAGGACAGTGGGAGGAGCTGGTGTGGTGGTCCCAAGAGGATTCAGAATCTGAGTCTCCGGAGACTGAGATTTGGGAGAGGGAGATTGGCATGGAGTTGTTTGTCATTGTACTAGAAAAAATGTATATCAATTAAGACGAGTTTAAATAGAAGAGGAAAGATAGACGAAATGGTTGGATGAGAATATTGAAAGAACCAAGGTAAGATAATTGATTGTGAGGATTTGAAGCTTTGTTTGTGGGTGATTTATAGTGTGGTAGTAACGGTGATAAGAATGATGGACTTGTGACGAAGGTTTCAACTCTAGAAAGTTTTTTTTTTTTTTTTTTTACAAAAATGATTTAGTTTTACTAGAAATTTATTCAAAAAGAATATACTTTAAAAGTGTTACCCTAAATGGAAAAGTTTTATTTGGAAGTCTAAGTTCATTCGACTTGACTTGAGTATAGGTTGCCTTAAGACATCACCTAAAGTTGATTAGAGTCAACTATAAGATCAGACTAACTTAATTTTACTTGGATTAATGCAAATTTAGTTTCTTTTGGACCTGAGTTAACGTAGTTCGACCTGAGACCTTGATGATTCAATTCAACCTTGGATTTAGGATGATTTAACTAGACCTTGGCCCTAATATGACCTAACTAAACCATTTGACCAGAGTCGACTAGACTCAAACTTTGGTCAAGACAGGCTCGTCTCGACCTTCAGCCCGGGCTAATAAGTTTCAACCTTCATCGAGACCGACTCGACCTTGCGTAGGACAACTCGACTTGACTTCCAATCTGATCCAACTCTGCTCGACCTACTACCTTATCTGACTTGGTTCGACCTTAATCTTGGGCCGATCAACTAAACCTTCAACCTAGGCTGACTCGGCTCAACCATCAGCCGAGACTCACTTAGTTCAACCTTTGGCCTAAACTGACTCAGCTCAACCTTTAGGTTAAGTTGACTTTAACTCAAGCTTCAACCCAAAACGACTCTGATTAACCTTCCACCTAACCCAATTCAGCTCAATCTTCAACCTAAACTGACTATGTCCAACCTTAGACATAGACGACTTAACTTGACGCAGTTCTTAGTTACCTTGACTCGACTTAAACATACCTTGATTATCATTTTTTTCTAGATTAACATAAAATACTAGGAAATTGTACTATTATGTACGACTCTCTTCTTTTTTTAGTGAAATCACGCTCACTCACATGACTTCATTCTAATCATATCAACCACTTGGGCACGAAACTCAATCAAGTTATTTTGTATTTTGTCATGATTAGCAATATATTACAATGGATTAACATGGAACTCAAATTCAATACGAGCATAACCCTGCAATTTGTGTCTTCTTTTTATAAAACAACTAATGAACATCATCGTTTATAGAATACTATCAAGGAATGAAGGAAGCACACATGGTGATGATAGTTTTCATTATCAGACCTCTCATGATTTTATTATTTCCAATAGACCTTTCCTCTAAAATATAAGAGAAAACAAGGAAAAAAGTAGATAAGCAAATGTTCTTACGAGGTCGAAGTATATTATGTAAAGTCTCCTACAAAGCTTTAGAAGGTTCACAAACTCGAGCTCAACGGGTGCTCGTCCTTAAACGTTACAAACAATGGGGAGGTGCCTGCAAAAGACACTTAGATACCAAAGTCAGTTTGAGATGTCAAAGAATAAATGTCAATGAATACGTAATTAATGTACTTCATAAAATTTGTCTTTTACATTATGGTTCATGGGCCTTACCTAGTTGGCTTTGGTTTAAGTGACCTAATTACTTGATAATCAAATTAAGATAGTTGACCTTGGATTTAGCTATTCTAAATGATAAGCATGTCGAACCAGTCTATTTGAATAATTCAAGTACATCTCATCCTATAGGGTTGACATGTACCCGACCAGGTCGTCTACCTTATGGGACCTAGTTAACCTAAGTGGTACTGTTCGAACCAATTTCTCAAACAAGCAAACAAGAAAAGCAAAAAGATGAAAAACACAAGTCTTAAAGTCAAAAGAGTATCCTTCCATTAAGTTCAAAAAGTCCATACCAAAGGGCCTTAATATATTTGGCTGAGATATGAAAAACCTATTCTACGTACTAAAATGAAAACATAAGTTACTACTCTTCTACGACATCTTGAGCATTCTCTATTTCTTCATCAATAATTTGGCTAACGGTGGAAGAAGGACTCATCTTGATTGTTCCCTCATCATCATGGTCATCCTCAGCATCCTCGGCCACATGCTTAGTAGCCTTAACGGTCGTTATCTCTACAACATCAACTAGGTGGCCATCATATATATCCAGATTCACACTAAAACGGGCATCAGTAGTCGACACCTCTTTGTATAAGAATTCATCTTGCCTTAATTAGCGCTTTCTAGAAACCATTAATATGCTCAAAGATTAACATATTGCTAAAGAGTGGCAATCTCAACCACGACTTCTTCAATTTTCTCCTCCTTCAACTTCTTCTAAGCACCAAGTAGTGTGCCTTCCAACCTTTGAATTTCCTGATCTCCTCCTCATGGGATTTCTTCTCAATGGCCCATTTATATTGCTTAATGTCCACCTTCTTCAAAATAGCAAGTTCCTCCATAACCTTTTTCTTGCCCTCATTAGCCAGTTCCTTCTATAGAAAATTAGCTACCCTCTAGCTCATCACCATGGATCACGCTTGGAATTCCAACAAGGCCTTTATGGCAACATTAGGCTCCATTGTATAAATAAGTTCTGACTCTTGGTCAATTAGATTAAGATCCATGTTTTTCCTCATCCAGATCCTACAATCGCTGATGATTCTCCACTTCAACCTGAGTCAAGTTTGGAACATTATCCTACCCCTTATTTTTTAAGCAACCTTAACCATTCGCTTTCTCAACTTGACGAACACATCCTCGTCCACACCCACCTTTGTAGAATGTTCAACCATATAGCATGCAAAAATACAAATTTTTCATATTAGCCAAATTACACTAGTCATGGAAAAAGGTAAACTCATTGTATATATCATTAGTCAGCTTAGGAGAAAGATAACAATGTTCTATGTTAGGATCTTCATGGGAAGTTGTTCCAACACTTCCATTATTTGTCTACTCTTTGAGCAGAGCAAACTCTTGGGGACCTCTTTGCATCTCTGAGGATTTATTGTCAGTAGAACGAAAATTTTGGTTTACAATCATCACCATAAAAATCTGACCTCTCGATTAAGGTCATGGCAACCTTGAAGTTTGACCTCCCCACCAAAGATAACCCCTTAATCGGATCCTTAGGACGGGTAACATAAAAATAAAGAATGCTCTTAGGGGTGGGGGACAAATACAAGGCTTGGCAAATAAGTCAAAAAACTTGTACACCACACCAGTTGTTTGGATGAAGTTAAGTGTGAGCAACATTCAAAAGACAAAGAACACCCATGGTGAACTCGTCAAACAAAAGTCAAGCATGTAAATGATACGAAAATTCCATGTATACATAAAAGAATTATCTTCATCCCTTTTGCAGCCATGGCATACATCGTCTATGCTGCCTAGTCTCTTAAGAGACACTATATCAAGACTTACTCCTTGGTTAGAAACATATATATTGTTAAGCCAAGAAGTCCAAATTCAGGACCACCAGAACTTGGAAGATGCAAGTTGAACCTCCTCATGAACCCAATTCTCTTAGGCAAGGAACTCTAAGCATGTTCTTCGGGAGGATCCTCCTTACACTCCCTGGTAACCTCCATGGTCACCCTCAGCACCCTAGACAAAGAATCGCCAGACAACCCTAAAGGTCGGCTACTACCCGACCCTTTATATGCACTCACATTGGAACCAATGAACGACATACCTCGAAATACTTGACCCTTTGTATTTCTCATAAGAAATTCGTAGGGGAAGGTAACAAAAGTAGAAGAAAACTCAGGAAATTTGGTGAAAAAAGTGACAAAATGAAACACTATTTATAGAATGGACTGCAATGTTTCACCTTCCCAACCCATCCCATGCCAATATGTAAGCCTTCAAAAAAATCCCAATCATCTCGACTCTTCAACTTCCAAAAAACACATTGATCCTAGCAAAACTCTAACAACCATATGCTCATGTCCGAATCAAGACTCTACACCTATCCAAACATATCAAACCTCTTTGTCGCTTTAGCTCCTTGATGTTGGGGGGCTACTATACCTATAGGTTCATATGACCAAAGAAATACAAAATTTCTTTGCAAAGATCTAGAGGTTGAGAAGCCAATAATTGAGTAACTGTGATCGCTTCCTTAAAAGTCTTTAACATAGGACATGTTAAGACTATGAGGCTAGTGTGTTGTGCACGGCCAAGATGCCCCATAAGGTACACAGATTGGCCGGCTACATGTTGCCCCTCTAGGATAACATATACTCAATTACGCCAATAAACTAGTTCGACATGATTATCATTTAGAATAGTTAAATCTAAGGTTAGCCATCTTAATATAATTATTAGGTACTCAATTATTGGTCACTTAAACCAAAGCCCAACAAGGTCATGCCCATGAAACATAAATAAAAGGCACATTTTACAAAGTACATTGATTACATATTCATTTATCAGGTAATTAGCTCACTTAAACCAAAACCCAACTAGGTCATGCCCATGAAACATAAATAAAAGGCACATTTTACAAAGTACATTGATTACATATTCATTGGCATTTATTCTATAAAATCTCAGACTGAATTTGGTATCAAAGTGTCTTTTGCAAGCATTCCCCCCTCCGTCTGTGATGTTTGAGGAAGAGTACCCTTTGAACTCGTGTTCATGAACCCTTTAAAGCTTTCTAGTAGACTTGATATAATATACTTTGACCTTGTAAGAACAACAAACATAATTTCACTAAAATAAAAGAGAGAAGTCATATTAAAGAGCACGACTTCATATTTAAAAATAATTGAAGTCGTGCATTGTTCCACATGTTCTTCTTTTCAAATTATATTCTTTATAACTTGATCATTTTGATAATTTTTTAAAAATTTACTGATTTGGATCACTTTAAATAAAACTAACTTTTTGTAAAATAAATAAAAGAGAAGATGATAGTGCTATGGTTTCTAGGAGCCAAGATCATAAAAAAATACAAAAGAAAAATTTAATGATTAAGTCAATTTGTTTATTAAAAATAATATATAATTAATGGTAAGAATTAGTAAAATATTTTGAAATCATATATAGAAAAAAATGATATTCCCATGGACATATGTAAAGAGGGTTCAAGGAAACCTTTCTTCATGCTCCTTCTCATCACCAATCATCTTAGCTGTAAAAATAGGGTTCACATCTAGAGCTTCACCATGGTTCCTCTTACAAACAAATGTTGTGGGTCTTTGTCTTGTACCATCTTTGTTGCTTCAAACATGGGTAGATCCAACACCTCTTGTCCTAGCCATTTCTCTATATGGAAATCATCACATAAAAAATTATCATAACAATAGGCAACTAAGTTTGATCAGCTCCTTAACAAATGATAAAATTGAACCCAACCAACAAAAGCAATAAATGCAACAGAAAAAAATTCAATACACATGCCAGATTGTCCAATTTGAAAGTCATTACCATATCCCAGAACTTGTTTTAGAAAGGCCAATCCATTAAAATTGTCCTGAATTGAACAATATATCGAAAGGATTCTAGGATCTAGTAATAACTTCTAGATTTAGCAGTTTAGTATGTATTGGAACCTTTCTTCCCTTTTCCTCCTCCCCGCGGGCACCCATTTTCTCCTAAAACACAGCTATCACATTATGCAAAAATAGTTGGACATACTTATTCTTCTGCACCAAACAAAAAAGACATTATAGAGCAAGCGAGATTGATAGAGGTGTAGTCTGATCTTCTAAATGTGATGGAGGTGCGGCTTGGAGGTGTAGTGGTATAGATAAAGAGGTGCACGTTGTTTGTCGACGAGACCAGTGGAGATAGGGGGCATCGATTGTTGTATTTTATGATTTATTATATAAAATTAATATTCCCTATTTTCTTATTATTATGGATTGACATTAATCAATAAATTAAATGATTTGTTAGAATCAATTACATTGCGCATTGTTATTATTTTTATAGGTAATATATAATTTTTTGAGTTTCTGATAAACGGTTTGTGATGGGTTGGACTGTTCAGTAAACGGTCTGTGATAGAATTGAATAATCAGTTATATTTTTAAGAGGTCCCTAGTCTTTGCTGGTAGGATATAAAATCAATACCCCATTAATCAATTTTAAGTAATAACGTAAAACCACACTTTTGATATACGATCTAAATAACCTATCTATAAAAAAGAGAGCAATAACGTCTCATACGTGCATCCATGAATCCTTCATTGATTCTGGGTACACAATCCTTTGAACTCATACTTGAATATATTATATTGTTGTGTCTTATATTTTTATTCCTATCAATTGGTATCAAAGCCAATAAGATACAAAATATAATTGTTCATTTTGGAAGTGCATTTTAATTTTCATAACTGTGCATCTTAATATTATATTGGAGATCTTAACTTTCTTGTTTGATTAAAAAATTTATTAATGGGTTTAATTAATTGCCATGAACATTAATAAGCTATTTGTCTCATTTCATACGTGAAACTCTCGTAAGCACCCAAACATTTATGACTAAAAACCTCAATTTCATTCATTCTCGTTTTTCTGTGTTGCTACAATGGTGGAATTAATGAAAATTAATGGATTTTGATAGGTGATTAAAATTATTGAAATCCCATATTAAGGAACCCTAACCCTAATTAAAATCTCTTTTGAACCCTTTTTTTTCTTGCTAGGAAATTGAACGGCCTGTCAACGACGGTGGAGCTATGGCGCGTTTGTCTTGTTGAGTCTTTGTCACTAGTGCGGCAAAGTGCAGTATTGATATCGCAGAGTTTCCCATCCATGGTGGTTTAGTGAGGTTTCGTCGCTTAAGGACCCTTTCGCGAGTGGTTCGCAACAGTTGCAACGGTGGTTCTGTCGTAGAGGCTCGTAGTTTTTTCTTTCGCGATGGTGAAAACAATGGTCGTTTGCTCGCACTAGTGGTCTTTATTCTCATCGCAATGGCTTGCAATTTTCTTCTCTCGTGATGGGATGCGATTTTACTCATGCTTAAGAGTCATAGTTGTTGTAGGCGACGTCGACCGATTGGTTTCTAGTCTAGCGTAGCAGTGGTGGGTTTTCACGGTGTTGGACCTGCGTGCTAGTAGCCTACATTACGCACAATAGTGGTGAACGACAATGGCAGCGGAGGTTCTGCATCCACTGTTGTATGTTGTTTTCGTTTCTTGTGAAACCTTCTCGTGAATGCTTCTGGTTTTGCTGCTATGATCTAGGTGGTTTCCGGCGGCCTACATGGTGTGTTGGTGGCTTATGGTGGCTGACGGTAATGTTTTGGTGGCTTACGTTTTGCACCCTGTGGCCTACGTTTTGCACTAGATTTTGAACCAATTTTTAGATTAAAAAAACATTATTATTATTATTATTATTATTATTATGATTTCATGCATTATATAATTTTATTATATTTTTGTTAAGCATGATATAATTTTGTGGGAATAATTTAATTTAATTATTAATTAATTAATATGATATTACATTAATTTTAATCACGCCCTATCGGTATTTTGTTATTAATGTATTTTATTTTTCTTGATATAATGTATTTTGAATTTTATTATGTCAATTATTTGTCTTGTACTTTATCGGTATTAGATTTCTTTTGACATGAGATGTGCATTGTATTTTTATTCTAATTATATTTCTTATTTATTATGATTCAGGACCCTTAGGCAAGACCATAATGAATGAGAAATTTGGTATTATAGGTCTATCTTGTTGTGTATTCAGAAAAATTTATTTTTGTTTATATACACACTAAATGTGCGTATTAAATGTTTCTTTGTTATTTTGATACCAACTTCTTTGCCTATGCAATTGACTTTCATCAAAACTTTAAATGGGATAAATTTTGAGGATTGGAAAGAATCTCTGGATTTGCATCTGGCAATTACCAATATGGACTTTTCTTTGAGAGAGGAAGAAATTCCAACTCTTACCCCTAAGTCCACTGGTGTCCAGAGAGCTCCTCGTGAAAAATGGGAACACTCGAATAGGGTGTGTCTGATGGTGATGAAATACACCATGGAGAAGTCTATTCGATAGAGCATTCCAGATAATGATAATGCTAAGGATTGTTTGAGATCAGTTGGTGAGAAGTTTAAGACTTTTGATAAAGCTCAAAAGGGTCATTGTTTGTCACTTCTTGAAAAGACCAAATATGATGGTGTCAGTGGTGTTTGTGAGCATATGATGAAGCTTGTGCACTATTATAACAAACTCAAGTCTCTAAGAGTGGAGATAGGTGATAGTTATTTGATTTGGCAGGTTATGGAATCTCTTCCTTCTTACTTTGATGTGTTGAAGTTTTACAACACTTAGAAGGAGGAATGGACAATTTATGAGATGATAACTATTATTTATCAAGAGGAAGCATCAATTAAAAATTCCAGGTCTCATAGTGTGCAGTTCACCGCTACTAATTTTGGAACTAAACCTGTGAAAAAGGGTTTCAAGGCAAATCTCGTTATGAAAAGGGGAACACGGGAAAATTGTTAGTTGTTTTAGAGCCCAAGAAGAAGTGCTTCAAGGGAAATTATGCCTATTGTAAGAAATTTAGGCACAAGCTAGCTGACTGTTATATTCTTAAGAAGAATGTTGATAAGGAAGTTATACTCCTATATGCTCTAGCTTGTTTAGAATCTAATGTTGTTGATGTCTCTCCCAATTCTTGGTGGTTAGACTCTGGTGCCACTATTCGTGTTGTGAATGCTTTACAAGGGTTCACAAGCTTGAGAAAACCAAGTGATGTTAAGTCCAAAATTATCATGGGAGGTGGAGCTAGAGCATCAGTTGAAGATATAGGAGTAACTTCTTTAAATTTACCTTCTTTACATGTTTTGTTGTTGAAAGATGTTGTTTATGTACCTTCTATGAGAAGGAATTTGATTTCAGTTTCAATTTTGAATAAATGTGGCTACACTTTTGAATTTGGGAATGGTAAACTTGATGTTTATTTTAATTCAATTATTGTTGGCTCAGAAGTTTTATGCAATGGGCTTTACATGCTGAATATGAATGACATGTCTATTAATTCTATTATTGGACATAAGCGTAGTAGAATTGACGAAAATTCCTCTATGTTGTGGCATAGACATCTGAGGCATATTTCAAGGTCTCGGATTGAGAGGTTGATTAAATAGGGTATTCTGCATGATATGGATTTTTCTGATTTTGATATTTGTGTTCATTGCGTTAAAGACAAGTTTACCGCAAAAGTAAGAAATACAAGAGCAAACAAGAGTAATGATGTGTTAGAGCTTATTCATATTGATATATGTAGACCTATCACACCCACTTCCATGGGGGGATATAGGTATTTTATCACGTTTATAGACGATTATTCCAGATTGGGATGGATAGATCTCCGACAGGAAAAATCAAGTTCCTTGGATGTTTTTAAATCTTTCAAAGCTACTATTGAGTTGAAACAAGAAAGAAGATAAAATGTGTAAGGTTTGACAGAGGTGGAGAGTATTATGGTAGATATGATGAGACTGGAAGAAATCCTGGACCTTTTGCTAGATATCTTGATAAATGTGGTATTGAAGCTCAGTATACAATGCCTGGTACTCCTTAGCAAAATGGAAATGCAAAAAGGAGGAATCACACTCTTTTAAAGATGGTGAGATGTATGTTGAGTCATTCCTCTTTACAGGATTTCCTTTGGGGAGACACTTTAAGGATTGTTGTGTATATTCTTAATCTTATGAGCTCATGTTTGGGAAGAAGCCAAGTTTGAGACATTTCCATATGTGGGGTTGTAAGGCAGAGGTGAGCCTTATAATCCTCAATTGAAGAAACTTGATCTTAAGACTGTTAGTGGGTTCTTCATTGGTTATTGTGTGGGTTCTCATGGTAGCATGTTTTGCAGTCCTCCTCACTCCATGCAGGTTATTGAGTCTGACCTTGTCGTATTCTTTGAGGATTATTTGGACAGTGGGAGCAATTCACCCTGACCAGTTACTCTTAGAGAAGATTGTGTTGTTATTCCCGTGCCATCCTTTTATCTTCCTGTAGATAATGTGATTCTGGTTGTCCGTGATGAAAATGAATTTGTTCCAGATATTGTGGATGCCACATCACCTATAGTAGATGAACAAGTTCATAATGATGTTGTTTAAGAGGTTTCTTTGAGGAGATCTCAAAGAGTACGCAAGTCTTCTATACCTAATGATTATCTTATGTATCGTCAAGAGAATGAATATGATCTAAATGATATTGATGATCCTACTACTTTTGAAGAAGTTATTTCTAGTTCTCATGGTGTCGATTGGTTAAATGCTATGCATGATGAGTTAGCTTCTATGGCTCATAATGATGTTTGGGATCTTGTGGATTTGCCACTTAGGTGTAAACCAATTGGGTGTAAATGGGTCTTCAAGACTAGGCATAGTCCAGATGGAAAAGTTGAGAGATATAAAGCCAAACTTGTAGCAAAAGGCTATAGTCAAAGGGATGGCATTAATTATAAGAAGACTTTCTCATCGGTCTCTACTAAGGATGTTTTTCGTGTTTTTATGGCTTTAGTAGCTCATTTTGATTTGGAGCTTCATCAAATGGATGTCAAAACAACTTTTCTTAATGGAGATTTATTTGAAGAAGTGTATATGGTTCAACCTGATGGCTTTGCTAAAAAAAGGCAAAGAGGATTTAGTTTGTTGGTTGAACAAGTCTATTTATGGGCTGAGACAAGCTTCTAAACAATGGTATTTAAAATTTGATCAAGTGATCACTTCTTTTGGGTTCAAGGAAAATGCCTCAAATCAATGCATTTACTTGAAGAAAAATGAGAGTCATTTCATTATTCTTGTCTTATATGTTGATGATATTTTTCTTGCTAGTAGTAGTGTTGAACTTTTGACTGAGACAAAATTTATATTAAATAGCCACTTTGATATGGAGGACCTTGGTGAGGCTTCTTTTGTTCTGGGATTCAGATCTCTCGTGATAGGTCACGTGGCATTCTTGGATTGTCTCAAAGAGGATATATTGATAAAGTCCTCAAAAGGTTTAACATGAATTCTTTCTCCTCACGTGCAACACCTGTTCAAAAAGGTGACAAACTCTCTAAATCTCAATGTCCTCAAAATGATAATGATAAAGTTGAAATGAAAATGGTCCTATATGGTTCCGCTATTGGTAGTTTAATGTATGCTCATGTTTGTACTCGTCCTGATATTGCTTTTGTTGTTAATGCTTTAGGGAGATACTTGAGCAACCCAGGTTTGGATCATTGGAAAGCCATTAAAAAGGTCTTTAGATATTTGCAAGGAACTAAGGATAATATGTTGACTTATAAGAAGTTTGATCAACTTCAGGTCATTGGTTACTCTGATTCTGATTTTGTTGGTTGCTCTGACGACCAAAAATCTACTTCTGGCTTTATTTTTATGATGGCAGGAGGAGTTATTTCTTGGAAGAGTGTTAAACAAACTCTTACAACTACTTCCACTATGGAGGCAGAGTATGTTGCTTGTTATGAAGCTACTTGTCAAGCTATGTGGCTTAAAAATTTGATTTCTAGCTTTCAAATTGTTGAAAGTATTTCTAGGCCACTTGTGATATATTGTGGCAACACTACTGTCGTGCATTTCTCTCAAAACAACAGAAGTTCTACTCACTCAAAGCATCTTGATATAAAGTTTTGGTTTGTTAGAGAGAAAGTTTTGGATTATCAAACTCGGATTGAGCATACTGCTACATAAAATATGTTAGCAGACCCACTAACTAAGACTTAGCCATTGGAGTTTCTCAAAATCATGTAACTCATATGGGTGTGGTTAAGTCTTGATGTACTAGGATAATGGGAGTTTGAGATTTACATTTTTTATTATTATGGTTTTCATGAGATTTAGATTTATCAATGACGTCATTTTCATTACATCTCTTTTAGCATATTAAAATTTAGGAACCATTTTGGGATCACATATTTATTATGTTTTGGTTATATTTTATTTACTATCTATTATTTATGAAATCTAAGCATATGGTAAGCATCCCTATCAGATATTATCTTTGTGATTCATGTTTATATTTCTTAATTGGTATTTGTGCTTGTATTGTAATTAATATAATTTATTTATTTATTAATGTTATCCAAGTGGGAGAATGTTGTATTTATATAATTTATTATATATAATTATTATTCTTTATTTTGTTATTATTATGGATTAACATTAATCAATAAATTAAATAATTTGTTAGTCTCAATTATATTGCACATCCTTATTATTTCTATGGGTAATATATAATTTTTTGGGTTTCTGATAAATGGTTTGTGATGAGTTGGATAGTTTAGTAAACGGTCTGTAATGAATTTAAATAATCAGTTACTTTTCTGAGAGGTCCCTGACATATGCTGATAAAATATAAAACGGATATCCATTAGTCAGTTTTAAGTAACAACGTACACTTTTGATATATGTTTTAGAATAACTTATCTATCAGAAAGAGAGCACTAATGCCTTATACGTGCTTCTATGGATCTTCATTGATTCCAGATACACAATCTTTTTAACTCAAACATAAATATATTATCTTGTTAACTCAAACTTAAATATATTATATTGTTGTGTCTTGATCCTATCATGCACGGTCTGAATAAGAAAGGGAAATATGGGGAGCAGGTGGACGGGGTGCAACAGCGGCGTAAATAAGAAAGGAAAAGATGGGAGAGAAAATCAAATTAAGATTTTTAATGCACTAAGGGTCAAAGTGGGATTTTAAAAGTTAGGAGTGCAGGAAGAATAAAATTGGGGTAGAGGAAGAAATGGCCTTCATAGAAATATTTCACAATCCATAATGTAACAGACTTGAGATTTTTTTTCATACTTTTCTATCAACTACTTGAAAGCTAGAGTTTGCTTCGACATCAAAGATAAACGTTTTGTCTTAAAAGTTGCATTTGTTTTTTTCTTTAGGATTTGCCATGTATTCCCTTGCGTATAAATGTGTGTGTACAGAATTCAAAATTTTTCAGCCACATATTTGTTGTTGATAATATAGTTATTAAACATTACATCTTATAATAACTTAAAAAAAAAAAAAAAAAATACATTTTTTCCCTCAAACTAAAAAAAAAACAAATATAATTTTATTATTATTGGATAAAAAATAATTTTTTTATTTTTAAAAGTTTATACACAACATTTTT